>Ga0335085_10000127_pt1 | contig 243163 bp, 208 predicted proteins | sample Lox_Sample_45_FD_206712 | JGI IMG/M metagenome (GOLD analysis project Ga0335085, IMG submission 206712) | Soil microbial communities from Loxahatchee National Wildlife Refuge, Florida, United States - Lox_Sample_4.5 | ecosystem: Environmental > Terrestrial > Soil > Wetlands | place: USA... | reverse complement strand
AAGAACGTCGCGGGAATTCGCGCCGGAGGAGTATTCGGTGCCTTCAGTGTCGAGAACAAACTGCAAGTCACCAAGAGCTGACCGCCGTCTGCTGTGCGAGAGGGGACAGCGGTGAAAAGGGCGCGGCACAATCCGCGCCCCTTTTATTGTTCCGGCGGCGTGTGCTGGAACGGCAGCTTCGTATAGCGGACCTTTTCCGCCTGAATGAATAGCGCGACCCGCCCTTCCGGACTGCGGAACGGAAACGGCTTCCCTGTATATTTGTGCGAGATCACGTCCATGTATTTGAAGTCCGAGTCGGGACGCCGCTCGACTACTCTTCCTCGAATCTGCACTTCCTCGTAGGGATCGTGAAAATCGACAACTGAAATTGCCACCCGCGGATCGCGGAGCGTGTTCTTGGCCTTCAGCGAGCCTTCGCCGGTGCAGATGATGAGGTGCGCATCCTCGCGCCCGATCCAGACCGGCACGGATTGCGGAGCCCCGTCGGACATCAGAGTGGCGAGATGAGCGAAGTTGGGACGATCAATGAGTTGCTTCACTTCAGCGGAAAGCGCCATGGCCTGCAGACCTCCGTAAGCGAATATAGATGACAGCAGGGGATGTCTCGCTGCTCCGAATCTTTTTCTGAATTCGATGTCGAATTGCGGTCGTGCCGTTCGACGCTTAAATTAATGGTCAATCAATTCGGGAGACGCACCACGCAGCAACCGACACAGGACGTCAGGAGATAAGACTGATGAAGATGAATACGTACGTTAATTTCGCAGGCACGTGCACCGAAGCTTTTCAGTATTACGAGAAGCACCTTGGAGCAAAGGTCGGCATGATGATGACGCATGCACAGTTGCCCGGGTCGAGCCGGCTCGGCCCGGAATGGAAGGATAAGGTTCTGCACGCGCGCATCGAGATCGCGGGAACCGAACTGGCGGCCGCAGACATTCCCAACGCCGAACCGATGCGAAGCGCATATCTGACGCTATCGGTGGACAGCGATCGAGAGGCGGAACGCATCTTCACCGCCCTCTCCGACGGGGGTCGCGTGCTCATGCCAATGGAGGAGACTTTCTTTGCTTCGCGCTTTGGCCAGGTGCGGGACCGGTTCGGCATCAACTGGATGATTCTTCATGAGCGTCCTGCTTCGCGTTAGACATGAATTGGAACTCAAGGCGGGCCGCTCGTCTCGTCATTCCGTGACTCGGGGCGGACGGGGCGTCTGTCGCTACAGATGCCACACCGGTGATAAAGTTTCCAGATGCGATTCAACCGTTCTGTGCCACCTTGCGCCGTGATTCCTGTGCTCACTTACCCTGATCCCACCGCGGCCGCTGAATGGCTATCGGAGGCTTTTGGCTTCACGGTTCGCCTGCGCATTGCCAATCACCGCATCCAGATGAAAGCTGGGGAGGGTTGCTTCACGATCCGCGAAGGAAATGTGACGCCCAATCATTCGCAGAGCGTTCAGGTCCGGATCGAAGATGCCAAGGGTCACTGCGAACGTTCGCGACAGAACGGGGCCATCATCCTGAGTGAACCTACAGAACATCCCTACGGAGAGCGCCAATACAATGCCCAGGACTTTCACGGCCATCGCTGGGACTTCACCGAAACGGTGGCCGACGTCGCTCCCGAAGAGTGGAGTGACGGTGAGTTTCACCTGGAATGAACCGAACTGAAGCCGGCGTCGAAGGCCCCGCTCTCCCAAACTGCGTTCTTTTGCCCCGGTCTTCTTTACGATTGCTTTGCGTCAGTCGTGCAATACTGGCGGAATGAGCGTCATATTTCTCTCCGGTCCAATCGGAGCGGGCAAGACAGCGGTCGCGAAGGCATTATTGCCGCTGCTTCCCGCACCTCTTTCCTACATCGAAGGCGACACCTTCTGGTCTTTCATCAGGAAAGATGGAGAACGCGGACTGCGGGACGATTTCCCCGTCCTGGTACGCTCCATGACAGCGGCAGCGGTTCCGTTCGCGCGTTCTGGCTTCTGCGTCTTGATCGATTTCTCCATACCACCAGCTTTCGTCGACACAGCACGCAAGATTCTGAAGGAAGTGCCTTTCGATTTCGCTCTTTTACGGCCTAGCTTCGAAGTATGCGCCCGACGCGCAGCGACCCGATCGGAGGGCGCGATTAGCGACTCTGTCAGATTAAAGAGCTTCTACGCGCGCTTTGAAGAGGGCATCATCGAACCGATTTGCGACGACGATGCTGACCCGGAAACCCTGGCCCGCCAAATCGCCGAAGGCCTGAAGCAAGGACGCTTTCGCGTCCGTTGAAGACCCTCACGAAAAATCGATGGCAGACGAAACTCTCGCGGATGCCCACCCCTTCAAGAAACGCAAAGGATGGGCCCGGCCGCGATCGCGAGATTGAGAAATCGCAGACGGAGACTTCCGCTACTTGTTGGCGACTGAATACGGCGTACACTCCGTGCGGTCGCCGACGTACGACTTCTACAGCATCAAAGGTATGCTCTTCTACCGAATTCACCCAACAACGGCCTTGACTGCATGACCATCTGAATGGTGGGTGCAACTATGAGTGTGCCCGCCGCTTCGTGCAATTTCATTTGGAGGTCATGCGATGAGAAGGGTACTGCAGTCGATGGCACTGATCGCCGCCCTGGCATTGCCCGCCCTGTGCCAATACGGCAGGCTTTCCCCGGACGACCAGCGCGAATTCGATAAAGCTTATACGAAATGGGTGAACGACAGCCGTAAGAACGACCGGGATGACATCGATAAGGACGTCCGCAGAATGCAGGACATCATGGTTCGTAACAACATCCCGCCCAACGTTCCATATGAGCAGATTGCTAGCAGCGGATATTCGCAGGACAACCGCTATAACGGTGCGTACCCGCAGAATGCCCCGTACGGCTACAACCAGGGCCGTCTCTCACCAGACGACCAGCATGAGTTCGACAAAGCGTATGACAAATGGGTGAACGACAGCCGTAAGAACGACCGGGACGACCTCGATAAAGATGTTCGCAGAATGCAGGACATCATGGCGCGTAACAATATCCCGCCGAGTGTTCCCTATGAACAGATCGTCACTCCGGGATACAACAACGGCTACCAGGGGTATGCCCCGAGCAGGCTTTCGACCGACGACCAACACGACTTCGATAAGGCCTACCAAAAGTGGGAAAAGGATATCCGCAAGCGCGACCGCGACGATATTCGCAAGGACGAGCGCAAGATGCAGGAGATCATGGCGCGTTACAACATCCCGCGCGGCGTACCCTACGATCAGGTGGCATCGCCCGATTACAGGCACTGATGCGCTAAAACGGGCATTGAAAGCGTGGCAGCCCTGTCACCACTGAGGCACCGAGACACGGAGGAACAGTCTTGTAAAGAATTCTCCGTGTCTTTGCCCTTCCGTGGTGGATAGATCTTCAGGTTTCATGCGCCCTCAAGGCAGACGGTTGATAAGCGACGCGACGTAGCCGGCCCCAAATCCGTTATCGATATTGACCACACTCACGTTCGAGGCGCAGGAGTTGAGCATCCCGAGCAGCGCTGCCATCCCTTTGAACGATGCTCCATAACCGATGCTCGTCGGGACCGCGATCACAGGAACTCCTACCAGTCCTCCGACGACGCTGGGTAAAGCTCCTTCCATCCCTGCACAAACGATCACGACGCGTGCTTTGGTGAGGGCCTCGCGGTTCGCCAGCAGGCGGTGAATTCCGGCAACGCCGACATCGTAGAAATGTTGCACCTCGTTGCCCATTATCTCGGCGGTGACCACGGCTTCTTCGGCGACGGCAATGTCGCTCGTCCCGGCCGACACGACAGCAATCATTCCCTTCCCGTAGTTCCTCGCGTCTTTCTGCAAGACGATCGCCCGCGCCAGCTCGCGATACTCGACGCCTCGTACTTTCTTCTTCACCGCGCCAAATTGCTTGTCGCTGGCGCGAGTCGCCAGAACATTGCCGCCGTGCTTTGCCAGACGCACAAAGATCCCCGCCACTTGCGCCGGAGTCTTCCCTTCCCCCAGGATGACTTCCGGCATCCCCGCGCGCAGCGCGCGATGATGATCGACCTTGGCAAATCCCAGGTCCTCGAATGGAAGATGGCGCAGGCGATCAACGGCTTCGTCGGGAGTCAGAGCTCCCTTGCGGACCTGCTGAAAGAGTTGTCGTAAGCTTTCGGCGTTCAAGAGGCAGCTTTCAGTGAGTAGCCGGCGTTCAATCGGTCAAAACTAGCTTAGCATCCGGTGTGACTTGACGGATCGCGAACGCCGCTATCAACTTAGCGCTTGCTCGCTGTAAATCAAGCGTGCGCGGCCCGCGCTTGTGGACGTGACACCCCCTTAAGCTTCGAAAGAACTGCGCCGCAGACCTTGCGCGCCAACCCGGGTTCGTCAAGATGAGCGAGGAACAGCCGTCGCAGGCCGACGGGAGTGAGCTTGCCCGCCAGGTAGGCATCGTAAATCTGGCCGCCAATTTTCTGACCGACTTCAAAAGCCGTGACTTCGACGTTAGTTTCGCCACGTGCCGCCGCCTGCGCAAGCCTCTCGATCGCGGCGCGTTTGAGTGGAGGAATCTCGCCCGCTGGCGCAGGACGCGAGGGATACAACACGCGCGCACCGAATTCTGCGATCGCATGTTCCAGGACACGCGCGTAGAAGCGATCCGTCGCACGTTGCCCCTGTGAAGGCTCGGATTCCGGATCGTGGCCGTTCGCTCGGTGCGGCAATCCCTGGCACGCCTGGTGCAGAAACCGCGTCGCGTCTTCGGCTGCGTGCGTCATCTGGAATTCGCGCACGTAGAATGCGTTGACCTGCGGGATGTAGCTGCTGCCACGCTCCTCCACTTTAGCGAGCAATCCCTTCAGATCGTCTTCGCTCACACCTTTCCGCAGCAGGAGGCGGCCGAGAGTTGCTGCCTGCGCGCCTCCGTAAACTTCCGGCAGCATGTCGACCAGGAACTTCGGCTGCGTCCCGTTGTGCGAGGAGTAGCGGTTGATCTCGAGGAAATTGGCGAGGCTGTCGATCAGGTTATAGATCGTCGGAGCGTAGTCAGGGCTCTCCTCGCAGCGGCTCCATTGGTCGAGAAAGAGCCGATAGCTCTCGTATTTCTCCAGCGGCGTCGCATTGAAGATGCACAACACACCGTCCTTCACGCGAACCGCTTCGACTTTATCGGCACGTTCTCCGGCCGCGTGCCAATAGAGCGAGTCTATGTTCTGCAGCACGGTCACAACCTTGGCTTGCGGGTTTTCTTTGCGGACGGCCCGCGGCAAGTGCGACGGCGCCATGTGAGATTCGCCGAAGAGAACGTAGACCACGGCGCCAGGATGACGCTGGCGGATTTCTGCAATCTTCAGCGCAGCATGCCGGTCGCGCGCCCCGATCTTGCGCAAGTCCTCGCGCGGCATGCAATCCAGGCCGTAAAGCGCTTCGGCGTTATCGCGGGCGCTGACCAGGAGTTCGTAAAATGGGGCCCAGTCGTATCCCCAATCGAGATCGAAGCGGATCCGCTGGCGAAGTTCATCTTCGTCAATTTCGCGGCGCCACCACTCGTCGAGAATATGCTGGTCGCGGGCGAAGATGGTTTCCACGCCCAGGATGACAGGGCGATCGCCTGCAAACGCTCTCTGTTCCAGCAGCGAGCCAGCAGCTCGCTGGCATGCGGGGAGCGCGTGATAGTCGCCAACGAGAACCACGTCAGCGGTACGCAAATCCACCTGAACTTCTTCCGAGCTCAGAATCGACTCATAGGTCCGAAACGACTTTTTGAACTCGCGGAGGTACTGTCGGCGGCCGTTAGAATCCTGCGCCCGAATTTCGCGCTCCACTCCGGCTAGGGCATGCAATTGCGCTGCGCTGCGTCGCGACCGGAGATTGACCGTGGATGCCATATCAGCTTCTAGCTCATCTTGACTTCCGCCGCCGTGCGTCCCTATGCTCCTCAGTTCGAGGCCACCTTGCCTAATCAGCCGCCGAAAAATCTCATCGTTGCGACTACCGGAGCGAGCGGCGCCATCTTTCTTCGCCACTTTCTGCTCACCGTCGGACGCGATAAGCGCGTCGAGACTGTGAACTTCATCGCATCTGACAGCGCCCTGCGCGTCCTCGCCGAAGAACTGGGCCTAAAAGGAAGATCCAACCTCGTCGGCCGCATCCTCGGTTTTCCGGGCGGGCAGTCGTCGCAAAAGATCAAGATGCAATCGAACGCTGACATCGGAGCCAACGTGGCCAGCGGTTCCTATCCCGCCGACGCCACGGTTGTCATCCCCTGCAGCGTGGGCACTCTGGCCCGTATCGCCAACGGAGTTGCGGCACAACTAATCGAACGAGCCGCCGACGTCACGCTCAAAGAGAAGCGTCCGCTTGTGCTTTGTGTCCGCGAGACGCCTCTCAACAAAATCCACATCCGCAACATGTACCGGGCTGCCGACGCAGGTGCGACCATCTTTCCTTTAATCCCGGCCTTCTATTACCGCCCTGCTTCATTAGATGAAATGGCCCGCGAGTTCGCTTATCGCGTGCTGGCTCATCTGGGTCTACCGCAGCCCCAGGCCTTTCGCTGGAAAGGCTGAAAGATCAGTTACTTAGCTGCCTAGGGAAAATCCGCATCCTCATCGGGAACATCGACAAAGAGAAGGCAGGATTTCAGTGTAGAGACCCAAAAGTGCCACCGGCAGATATCCCCCGGACATGTACGGCAGGAGTGTTTCCCGTTTCTGGCGAGATTTCCAAAGATGCAAACCTGCAGCGATGTCGTAGAATGCGCAAAATTTCAGGGGGGATTTCATGGCCGAGCAGCTGTGGAGAGTCGCCTTAATGTTGCTTGGATTCGTGGTTGTCGCAGTTGCTCAGAATCCGCTGGCGGGGGATCCGAAAGCGGCGAAGGCGGGTGAATATGAATTCCGCATCAACTGCGCGCTTTGTCACGGGCTCGGCGCGCGTGGTGGCGGCAGAGGTCCCGATCTCACGCGAGCACAGAAGAAGCACGCGCACAACGACGCCGAGATGTTCCAGATCATCAGCAGCGGAATCCCCGGGACCGCCATGCCGGCAAATGGCACCAACGGCCAGGGTGTGGGCATGACCGACGAAGAGATCTGGCAGATCATCACTTACATCGGCAGTCAGGAAACTAAGTCGTCGGTGAAGATCACCGGCGACGTCGCACACGGCAAAGCATTGTTCTTCGGCGACGGAAACTGCTCCCTGTGCCACATGGTCTCGGGAAACGGCGGCAGGTTAGGACCGGATCTGACGAGCGTCGCCGGATCCAGAACGCGCGAAGCGATCATCGATTCGATTCGCAACCCGAGCCGCAGGCTCGCCTGGGGATTAACCGAAGCTACGAAGGAATTTCCGCAAGAGTATGAAAGCGTCACTGTCGTCACCGCGGAGGGCAAGCAGATCAAAGGCGTCATTTTGAACGAAGATAGCTTCACGGTGCAGATCATGGATCCCGGCGAGCACATTCACCTGCTCGAAAAGGACAAGTTGAAGTCGTTTCAGAAGTCCCGGGAATCGGCCATGCCGAAGTACGACGCCGATGTCCTAAGCGACAAGGACGTTCAAGACATCGTCGCCTTCCTGGCCAACGTGGAGGCAAAATGAAGGCTCAGGGAGAAAGTTCCAAACATCTTGGCCGCAGAGAACGCCGAGAACATCCGCGGAGATCGCAGAGGGATTATCGCAGGGGAATATTTCTTTTTCTCCTGATTGCGCTTCTCTCGAGATACTCCGCCGCGCAAGTCACTTTCGAACGCCTCGTCAATTCGTCCAAAGAGCCGCAGAACTGGATGACTTATTCGGGCGATTACTCCGGAAAACGGTTTAGCCCGTTGAATCAGATCAACGCGACCAACGCACCCAACATGGTCGCGAAGTGGGTGTATCAAACTGGGGCCACCGGGAAGTTCGAGACAACACCGCTGGTTGTCGACGGCACCCTGTATGCCACTGCGCCCGACGATCGGGCCTTTGCGCTCGATGCGCGCACCGGCAGGCCGATCTGGATGTATCAACGGCAATTGCCCGGCGATATCCGACCCTGCTGCGGGCGGGTAAACCGTGGTTTGGCGATCCTGGGAGGCAAAGTGTTTCTCGGAACGCTTGACGCGCACGTGATCGCACTCGACGCGGAGACCGGAGCCGTCGTGTGGGATGTAACTGCAGCCGATTACCGCACTGGGCACAGCTTCACAGTCGCACCGCTCGCTGTAAAGAACCTTATTGTCATCGGTATTTCCGGAGGTGAATACGGCATTCGCGGCTTCATCGACGCCTACGACGCCGATTCCGGTGAACGAAAATGGCGCTTCTACACGGTGCCCGGCCCGGGTGAACCGGGACATGACACATGGGAAGGCGATTCCTGGAAAGTCGGTGGCGCACCGGCCTGGAACACGGGGACTTATGATCCATCAACGAACCAGATCTTCTGGCCCACAGGGAATCCTTCTCCGTCGAATCGCGGCGAGGGACGCGCCGGCGACAATCTGTACAGCAATTCCCTGCTCGCGCTGAATGCCGACAGCGGCAAGCTCAATTGGTACTTCCAATTCACCAAGCACGACGAGCACGACTGGGACGCCACGCAGGTTCCCGTGCTGCTCGATGCAGGCGGAAAAAAACTGATCGCACAAGCAGACCGCAACGGGTTCTTCTATACGCTCGACCGCACGACGGGGAAACTGCTCTCGGCGACGTCGTACGCGAAGACAACCTGGACCGATTCGAAAGATACCGATGGGCGTCCGGTCGCGAACCAGAACGCCTCGCCGACGTTGGAAGGCCACACCGTCTGCCCCGGCGCTCTCGGCGCCACGAATTACATGCCTCCAACCTACGATCCGCAGAGCGGATTGTTCTACGTGACGGCGCGCGATCAGTGCGACATCTTCAGCACCGCGCCGCAGCCTTATGAAGCGGGGCACGCGTTCTATGGCAGCGCATATTTTCCGTCAGAAGAAGCTGAGCCGTACCTGGGCTTTCTGAAGGCGATCGATCCGGCTACTGGCGAGGTGAAGCATAAATTCCAGCACACTTCTCCGACGTGGTCGGGTGTGCTCTCGACCGCGGGAGGGTTGGTCTTCAGCGGAGACGCCGAAGGGAACTTTATCGCGTTCGATGCGACATCGCTCAAGCCTGTTTGGCATTTTCAAATGGGCGGCGCGGTGTACGCTGCGCCCATCGCATTTGCTGTTGACGGCAAGGAGTATGTTGCGATCGCTGCGGGAAGCGCGGTTTATGCGTTTGGGCTACGTTGACGGCGTGGGGCCGAAAAAATGTTCCTGCAGGAACACATCGTCATCACAAAATGGGATGCACAGGTGCGTGATGACAGGCAAGTCTGTGGAAGCAAAGCGCCAACAGGGCAGGAAGAGCGATAGTGTTTCACCGGACTAACATGCCGGCGGTGACAATATCAAAAATCATCTTTCCGCCCATCCAACAGCCACCTGATTGGGTGCACGTAATCGCGCTAGTCGGTGTCACAGTGGTCGCGACCGTGATCCTAGAAAGCGGCTATGCTCGGAGCCCCCTTACTCTTTCCCATCTGCAAAGCCGAGAGGAGGTCATCAGTTGATGAACAATCGCCATAGCGCTCATTAATCCGCCTGCGAAGCTGCAAAGGAGCGTGCGGGTCGGCCTCCCGGCCACGCTTCTGTTGCCTGAGGGGGTGCCCCGATTGACGCGCTGGCGCGTTTCATACTAATCTGCGCTTACACCGGAAAGGAGGTGGTCTGATGACAAGTTCTGAAGGCAGTAGTAGAGGTACTCAAAGACCAGGTGAGGTGGCTGAGACTTAGAGCGAGGTCGCTCTGAGCGGGGCTTGGACGCGGGATTCGCAAGAACCACCGAAAAGCTACAGCCCGCATACTTACGGTGAGTAAGGATTGAAATCCGCCCGGCTGGAAGGTCGAGCCGGGAGCCCGGAGTTGCCGAAGAGGCCACGTAGAGTGACCACCTCTTGGTCAATCCACAACAGTCCACCGGACGGCTCGCAGCACACGCTGCGGGCCGTTTGTTTTTCGGACACGTTTGAGGCTTCCGGCGTTTCAAGGTTCGCAACCTCTCACGCTGCCTAGGACTTCCCCTTCACTTGTTGGGTGGCCCTTGGAGCAACTTGACTGCTCGTACTGATTGTTGACGAGCAGAAGGACGCTGGTTGAAGACCATCAGGAACCGATCGCGTGGAGTGAGTTAGAGACTTTTCATCCTTCGGAGACCGAATCTGGCCTGGATCGCAATTCTGCCGATAGAAGAACCGTAAGCAAGCGTGACACCGGCCGGCGGGCAGGTATGCATGACGAAGATTCTTCTGGTCGAGGACAGCAAGTTTTTGCGTATGGCCACGGAACGGGCATTGGTTCGGGCGGTTTATGTCGTGAGCACCGCGAGCGAGGGAGCAAAGGCGATCGAAGTGGCGAAGGATGACAAACCCGATGTGATTCTGTTGGACATGCTGCTTCCGGGGATGACGGGGCCGGATGTTCTGAAAGCGCTAAAAAAGGACCCCAAGACGGCGCGCATTGCGGTCGTAGCGTTCACTGCGCTCTCACACAAAAACGCCGAGCGGCTTCGACACGACGGAGCGTGTGCCTTCCTGGAGAAATCCGCGCTGAATTTAGATAAGGGCTGCGAGGCGTTGTTGAGCGCTTTGGCCGAGATTCTGCGCGAACTCCGATTGGAGGTTCCCGCTGGCGCACACGCACAAGAAGCTCTGGGTTCGTAGCCAAGGGACAAGCCGACCCGATTGCCATGCGGAGCGAAGCTCCGATGCAGGAGTCCCTCGCTAACTCAAAATACCGCTCAAACGGGGGAACCGAAGTAACCCCCAAGGAGCCAAAACTTGGCGCGGTTTGGCCCAAATCCATTGATTCCAAAGCGTTACAAGGATCTCCCCGGATCAACCCCCTCAAAACAAATGACTTCCCGGCGGGAACTCCTGACACTCGGTCGGAGTCTATGTCAGGTGAGAGTTTTGGCTCGCGAGCCGCTCGGCTGGACTTCTCGACCCGTGAATTTTCAGGCCGCGAAGGGGGTGGAAAATCCTATAATCAAAGGACGCCACTATGGCGGGAGCAACCACCTTGGGTGATTTAGCGAGTGCGATAGGAGTCCGGTCGCAAGAAGAGGCGGCAATTGTCGCCGAGTTAAAAGCGGGCTCAGAAACCGCGTACGCCTGGCTGATTGGGGAGTTTCAACAGCCGGTCTACGGATTGGTATATCGGGTCGTAAACGATCCGGCGGATGCCGCCGACACAACGCAAGATGTGTTCCTGAAAGTGTTTCGAGGCATCAAGCACTTTCACGGGGAATCGAGTTTGAAAACGTGGATCTACCGCATTGCGCTTCACGAGGCAGCGAACCGGCGCCGGTGGTGGTTCCGTCACAAGGCGAAGGAGACTTCGATCGAGCCGGAGAGCGACACGAACAGCGCTGCGGAAAACACGATTCAGGTGGCACTGACGGACCATGGGGACTCGCCGTTTGAGAGTGTTGCGCATCATGAAGTACAACGGCGCGTAGACCAGGAACTACGAAAAGTGCCGGAGCCTTACCGCACAACGTTGATTCTGCGCGATCTGGAAGAGATGTCGTACGAGGAAATTGCCGAGGTGCTGGAAGTTTCACTCGGCACAGTAAAGTCGCGGCTCACACGTGGCCGGGAGGCACTGCGGCAGAGACTGGTGCCGTATGTGCGCGAAGTTGGAAACGAACTGGGGTTGACCGCTCCCGAACAACGGGGTTCGCGGTCGCAGGTAACTGGAGGGGGTAGAAGGGCCGAGGTGATGCCATGAGTGGCATTCAAGGAACGGGCACGCAGAAGAAGGCGGAAATGCAGTGCTCGCAGGCGAAACAACTATTCTCGCCGTATCTGGATGGAGCGTTGACCGGCACGGAGATGCTGGCGCTGCAAAATCACTTTTCCCGCTGCGCCGGGTGCCAAGACGAGTATTTGACTCTGCGGCACACGCAGCAGTTGCTGATGAGCGTTGCGCGCCCGAAGGTGCCAGCCGATCTTGGTCTGAAGCTGCGCCTTGCGGCCTCGCGCGAAGCGGCGGATGCGCGCCGCGCAAGGTTTGAAGGGCTCATGGTGAGGCTGGAGAATGCGTTGCAGGCATTCATGGTTCCCGCAGCGGCGGGCCTTGTCAGTGCGTTGATTCTCTTCGGAATCGCCATGGTGTACTTCGTGGGCCCATCTTCGCTGCGCGCCGACAATGATGTGCCGCTGGTGATGGTCAACACGGGGCCGGAATTGCAACCCAGTGCCTTGGGATTGACCATGGACACAATCGACGATGATTCGCTTGTGATTGAGGCGTATGTCGATGCCAACGGGCGGGTACAGGACTATCGAATCCTTTCCGAATCAAATGAGTCGCAGGAAGTGCTGCCGAAGGTGAAGCAGATGCTGATCTTCACCACGTTCCGTCCGGCACTTTCGATGGGGCGCCCAACACCTAGCCGTGCGGTGTTGTCGTTCTCGAAGGTGAATGTGAAAGGATAGGAAGGCAGTTCTCAGTCTTCAAGTTCTCGGCAAGAAGTATGGGCGGAACGTAAACGTTCCGCCCTCATAATTTCTGCCCGTCTAATGCCACTGGCAGGAATCGCCCACTTTCTTGATATCAGTGGCCTTCAGGTGGCCATGTTCGGCCTTGGGCTTGGTCGCGCCGGCGTCGCTGGCCATGTCTTTGGCGTCTTCCTTCATGTTGTGCGTTTTTTCGTGAGAGACCACGCCGCGCAGTTTTACGGTCTGGTTGACGTGAGACGCGAGGTCGACGGCGTTGTTTTCATGGATTTCCCAGGTGCTGCCATCGTTTGCGGTTAGCAGGTACTCATCGCCGCCACCGGATTTTGTAAGGCACCCGGTGAGATTCCGTACCTGGCCCTTGGAAGCGTTGCTGGTGTCATCCTGAGCCAGGGCAAACATCGAACATAGACCTACGACAAACAGACACAACATCAGACGACTCCGTTGATTCCTCATTCAAATTCCTCCTGGTGCCACCCTGGGTGAGTCGGGCAGCGGTCACGTGCATAAATCAGCGCAGTTTTGTTGCGATCCGTGCGATGGTGGGTTGCCGAGTGACGAGATCCTTTCCTTCTTACGGAGATTCGAGTCCCGCGGAACAGACAACTCCGGGATAACATTTGTGAATTGTTAAGGTTGTGATGATAACGAGCAGCGACGGACTTCCGGCTCGCCTGAAATACCAAAGTTCATATTTAAAGGCGCAGCTATCTTCAAATTTTGGTATGATGGGTTCGCAGCGCGGACATAACTGTAAGTAGACACGGCACTTACAAATGGAGTGTTTTGGTTTGTGACTTGCACACTTGTTGTAAGGGTAACAGTGTAGATCTGTGCTTACCCGACGCGCAGGCGTGCTCTCAAAATCGGCTGTCGCGGATCATTGGCCGTTGTGACGGCCTGAAGTTCTTCCAGAGTTCAGGAGAAAATACATATGACACATGGCGTGCGAATCTTAAGAAGTGTGGGATTTGCTTTCGCGCTGATCAGTATGCTGGCCTTCGGCGCGGTAGTCGCGCTCGGCCAGGCAATTGACGGAAACATCGTCGGAACGGTGACGGATGCGACCGGTGCAGCAGTAGTGGGCGCCGACGTCACGGCGACGAACATTGGCACTAACGTTTCCGCCAACACCAAGAGTGGCGGTTCTGGCGAATACCGGTTCGAGCACCTGCTGGCCGGCACATACCGAATCTCGGTCAAGATGACCGGGTTCAAGACGGTATCCGAGAACGTGATTGTGGAATTGAACAAGACGGGTACCCGAAACATAACTTTGACGCCGGGCGCGGCGACGGAGACCGTGGAAGTTTCCGGAACGCCTCCGACAATCGACACGACCACCGCGCAGTTGCAGAACACGTTTGACAACAAGGTTGTGTCGGAATCGCCGATGGCTGGCACTGGCAGCGGAGTGATTAATCTCTCGCTGCTCGATGCTGGCGTTGCCACCAGCGGTGGAATTGGCTTGGGAACCGGCCCTTCCGTATCGGGACAGCGTCCGCGCAACAACAACTTCACGGTGGAAGGCGTTGACAATAACAACAAGGGCGTAACGGGTCCGCTGCTTCAGTTGCCGAACGACTCGGTCGACCAGTTCACCGTGTTGCAGAATCAGTTCTCGGCGGAGTTTGGCCATTCATCGGGCGGCCAGTTTAATCAGACGATCAAGTCGGGAACGAACAACTTCCACGGTCGAGTGTATGAGTACTTCCAGAATCGCAATCTGAACGCGATCGACTCGCAGCTCGCTCTGTCAGAAAACAGCAATAATCTGCCTGTGTCGAACACGCCTTTCGACAACAACCGTTATGGCGGGCAGATCGGTGGACCGATCATCAAGAACAAGCTGTTCTTCTTTACGAACTGGGAGTACAACACGATCAGAAGCTACAGCTTTTCTACTGGTTGCGTTCCGACCGCGGCCGGCTATGCAGCACTCGCAGGCGATACGCTGGTCGATCAGACGCTGGTTACCCAGTTTCAGAGCGGCGCAGGAACCGCGCTGGCTCCAGCAGGCGGTGGTGCTGGAGATGCTAACTGCCCAGGCAGTACCTCGATAGATTCGCAGGCGGGTGCCGGCGCCTTGACCGTTGACATTGGCGACATTGGTTATGCCGGCGGTTATCACAACAATACCCTTACGGGCGCGACCTCAATGGATTGGAACATCTCCGACAAGGACCAGGTCCGTGGCCGGTATGTGTACGAGAAGAACGACCAGACCGACATCGCCGCGCAGATCCCGAGCTTCTGGACAAACTTACCCCAGAGGTATCACCTTTTCACTTTGAGTGAATACCACAATTTTTCGCCCAACCTGACGAATGAAGTTCGCGCCGGATTCAATCGTTTCTCTCAGTACTTCGTAGACGGCGGCTTCACCTTCCCGGGATTGGGTTCGTACCCGAACCTGATTGTGGGCTTTTTCGAGGGAAATGGTGTGCAACTCGGGCCTGACCCCAATGCTCCGCAGTTCGCTGTCCAGAACTTTTACCAACTTGTGGACAACGTCAGCTGGATCAAGGGCAATCACAACTTCAAGTTCGGAGGGCAGTATTCCTGGTACATTTCACCCCAGGGCTTCACGCAGCGGAAGCGTGGCGACTACGATTACACAAGTTACAACGGCTACTTTACAGACCAGGTTCCGGACTATCTCGCTGAGAGGTCGATGGGGAACGTAACCTATTACGGCAACCAGAAGTTTCTGTACTGGTGGGCCAACGATGATTGGAAAATCAAGAAAAACTTTACGCTAAACCTGGGACTGCGCTACGAGTACACGCAGGTTCCGCTGTCCGAACGGGAGTGGCAACCGCTGAATGCGATCTCGAATGTCCCGGGATTGGTTACCTTTGGCGAACCGAAGGCACAGAAGAACAACTTCTTGCCGCGTATTGGCTTCGCCTGGTCTCCAGGAAGCACTGGAACGACCTCGATTCGCGGCGGTTTCTCCATGGCCACGGACGTACTGTATGACAACCTAGGGTTGCTATCGGCATCGCCTCAGGTGCAGCAGACCTGCGATGCGGCCTCTGGAGCGACGGAAGCAGCGCCGGGATCGCTATGCGCATGGAATGACCCCGGTACGAACGGAATCGGTTTCCTGGCAGGTGGGGGTATACCTACCATCAATACAATTCCCCCGATTACGGATCCGATTGCGGCTCGCGAAGCAACGTCTGGCTACATCCCAGACCAAAAGCTGCCCTATTCGGAGAGTTGGAACCTGGGAGTGCAGCACATCTTCGCCAACAAATACACCGTTGAAGTTCGTTACGTTGGTACGCGGGGGATTCACCTACCGGTACAGTCACGACTCAATCGGCAGGCAAAGACCTCTCCGAGTCTGTTCCTTCCGATGTATTTCACCGCACCCGACCAGGCAACTCTCGATGGTTTGACAACCACCGCTGCTCAGATCAAAGCGAACCCCAACTACGTTCCGGCATGGGCTAACGCCGGGTTTGATGGCGCGAGCGTAGTTGGTTTCATGCCTTACGGTGGGTCGAAATATCACGGGTTGCAAACGCAAGTATCACGGCAATTCAGTAACGGACTGCAATTCCAGGCGGCATGGACCTGGAGCCACAACATGGACAATTCGACGGCGGATGTGTTCTCGACGTACATCACACCGCGCCGTCCGCAGGACTTCCAGTGCTTTGCTTGTGACTGGAGCGACTCGGCTCTGGACCGCAGGCATCGCGTCACCCTCCAGGCAACCTATGATCTGCCCTTCTTGAAACACAGTGACAACTGGGTCGAGAAGAACATCCTGGGTAACTGGCAAGTGTCGCCGGTTTACACGTTCCAAGCGCCGGAATACGCAACTGTGCAGAGCGGCGTGGATGCAAATGGAAACGGTGACTCGGCGGGAGACCGGGTGTTCATCAACCCTGCGGGCGTACGGGGAACCGGATCTGGCTCGACGGCACTCACCAACACCAACGGAGATGTCGTGGCCTACGCGGCAGATGATCCGACTGCCTACTATGTCACCGCTGGAACATTCACACGGCCCACTGCCCGACGCAATACGTTGGCCATGCCGCACATCAACAACTTTGATTTCTCGATTCTCAAGAGGGTCAATCTCACTGAGCACACTTCGTTTGAGTTCTCGGCACAGGCACTGAACATATTCAACCATGCGCAGTACGTGCCCGGGTACGTCAGCGATGTTGCTCCCCTTGGCTACACCGGCAGCAACGTTCTGTCGATGTTGGAGCCCAACACCAGTGGTTTCAACAAGCCCCAAGCGATATTCAGCAACCATCCTCGGGGAATGATTCTGGTGGCCAAGTTCAACTTCTAAGTTGAAGTTAGGTTGAAACGCTTTCGGGGAGCCTTCGGGCTCCCCGATTTTTTTGGTCTTGGCCAGGGGTCGAGCTTCGCTAGACGGGCACCCGAAGGCGGCTGTCCCTACATGCGCCTGGCGTTGACCCTGTGCTCTCAACCTCTTACACTAAGATTGTTCTCCGCCTATCTTTATTTTGTTGGCCGTGAGTGGCCATCCTGCGGGAGGGATTCCTGAGGCGTTTCCTTTGTTGTGGACTTCGAACATTTCTGATTGCGGCCTTTGCGGGGCTGATGACGACGGTGTCCCTGGCGCAAGACCAACCCGACGCCCAGCGCCAGCCTGAGACGCAAAACCAGCCCGAGAACCAGGCTCCAAAGCAGCCTGAGAATCAGGCTCCAACCCAAACCGAGAACCCAGCTTCAAAGCAGACGGAGAAGCAGGCTCCAAAGAAGAGTCAGAACCCGCCTGCGCCGCAGTACGCGAATCAGAACCCCATCACGCTCGACACCAGCGAGACTCTGTTTGCGGTGCTCACGGCGATGAACTCCTGCGGCTACGATGTCGATCTGAACATTTCTGACGCGCAGCGGCTCAACGTGCGGGCAGAGGTACAGCGGAATCTGCGCGAGTCGGAAGATGCCCAGGCGGCTCTGGCTTCCATCTGCGACTGGTATCAGGCGCACAAGGGAAAAGATCCTGAACACGACCTTTCGCAGTTTGTCTCGCTGTCGCTCTATCTGCAGGGGCCTCCGCACTTCATGCCGCGGGTCAAGGAGGAAGAGATGCCTCCGGATGCCGCGCCCATTGCCGCTTTTGGAGCGCTGCTGGAACGTTTCTACGACAAGGCGTCGCTGCACTCGATCTGGGAGGCTCACCGGGCGAACTATGCAGCCATGGTCGCGCGCTATCACGAGCCGCTGGCCAAGATGGTCTTCGACACTGACATCTATTTGAAACTGCAGTCGGGTGGATATCTGGGGCGGACGTTCACCATTCTGCTCGACTTTATGGGCGATCCTAACGAAGCGAACGCCCGTGACTACGGCGCCGACTACTACGTGGTGGTTTTCCCTTCGCCCGATCCGACGACCGTCGATCCGCTAAAGATGCCGCAGATCCGGCATACCTACCTGCACTATGTGCTCGATCCCATGGCGGAAAAGCACTTCACTTCCATCAAGCGGCTGGAGCCGCTGCTGCAATCGGTGAAGAACGCCCCGCTAGAAGAGAGTTTCAGGTCCGACATGTCGTTGCTCGTCACCGAGTGCCTGGTGCGGGCCATCGAAATCCGGACCTTGGGCACGAAGCAGACGGCGGAAGCGATGCGGCTGCAGGCGGTCGATGACGCGGAGAAGCAGGGCTACATTTTGACCAAATATTTCTACAACGCGATCGTGGCGTTCGAGAAGGATCCTGCGGGACTGCGGACGGCGTACGGCGACATTCTCGACGCGATCGACATCAAGCAGCAGCAAAAGGCCGCGAGCGAGATTCAGTTCGCGCGAAATACGAGGCCAGAACTGGTGCAACTGTCGCGCCTGGAAGATCGGCGGATGCTGATGACCGCCGAGAAGCGGCTAGCGGCGGGCGATCCCAAGGGAGCGCAGGAACTGGCACAACAGGCCTTGGATAAGAAAATCGGAGACGAGGGACGGGCGCTGTTCATCCTGGCGCAGGTTGCGGTCGCAAACAAGAATCCGGATGGCGCGGCGGACAACTTCCGGAAGGCCATTCAGTCGACGAAAGATCCCAAGGTGGTGGCGTGGTCGCACGTGTATCTCGGGCGGATGCTGGATATGAGAGATCCGCCGGACCGCGAGGGCGCGCTGAATGAGTATCGAGCGGCGGTGACGGCCGGGGCGGAGTTGCCGGAGGCCAAGGCCGCGGCTGAGCGCGGTCTGCAGAATCCGTACGAGCCTCCGGCGAAGCCGAAGACGCCGGATTCCGTGAAATAGCCGGTTCTGCTCAGCTCTCCGTTGTCAGGGTTCCCACTTCTGGCAAATGCGGCCGGAAGTGAGGCACCCAGTTGATACTGCGATAGAATGCACGTTGGCAAAATTTCAAAAAGATCAGGACGTTGTGGATCGAGGAGAACGCATGAAGCGCATAGCCATCATCGGGATCGTGCTGGGAATCTGTGCATCGAGTTGGGGACAGGACAAACCCGCTTCGCAGACCCCTCCGGCGGGACAGGCCTCCGGGCAGGCTGCCGGACAGGCTTCGGGCCAGCCAGCGGGCCCCCCAGGAAAGCGTCCGGCGAAGGTGAACAGCCAGGAAGAATACGCCGCCTATAAGGCCGCAGTGGCGATTACGGATCCTGTAGCAGCGGAGAAAGCCGCGGAGGACTTCGCTACAAAGTACCCGCAGAGCGAAGTGCGTCCCATGGTCTACAAAGCGGTGATGCAGCGCTATCAGCAGATCAACAACCTCGACAAGGTGGTCGAGATGTCGAAGAAGGTTCTGGCCATTGACCCTGACGATCCGGAAGCGCTGGTCTCCGTGGCCCAGGTGCAGGCCGAGAAGGTTAAGGACGACAGTCTCGACAAGGACGTGGCCCTCGGCGAAGCCAAGAAAAACGCGGAACGCGCGCTGGTCACGGTAGATTCCGATGTGCCCACTTCCGGATATCCAGAAGAGCAGTTGAAGATGTACAAGAACTTCATCCGCTCGCAGGCCTATTTTGTCCTGGGGACCGCGGCATTCAAGGCCAGCAATTGGGCGGAGGCGGAGACGAACCTGAAAAAGTCCATCGATGCGCTCCCGCAGCAACCGGATGTGATTGCGGTCTATCGCCTGGCGCTGTCACTCGATTTCCAGAACAAGATTCCGGAGGCCTTGAAGGCGGCGCAGCAGGCTGTGGATCTAACGAAGGACAATCCGGACTCGGCCGCCGGAAAGGCAGCGCGGCAGGAGCAGGATCGTCTCATGAAGTATGCGTCCACTGGCACGTCCGGCCAGCCGACAACGCCACCGAAGAACTAGCCCGCCTGAGGGACGTTGCAATTCGATATTGCACCATCACCTCTATCTATGAAGGAAAGGGAAATTACGGCGCTTGAGGAAGGGCTTGGCTACCATTTTCGGCGCCGGGCGGTGATCGAACAGGCGGTTACGCACAGTTCGCAGGCGCGCGAGATGGAAGCGCAGCAGGCCGGTGAGAGCAAGTACAAGGTCCGCGATAATGAGCAGTTGGAATTCCTTGGCGATGCGGTACTGGCACTGGTCACAAGCGAGGAGTTGTTTCGGCGCTTTCCGCACTTTCGCGAAGGGGAACTTTCGAAGCTGCGGGCGCATCTTGTAAGTGAGCGGCATCTGATTCAGGTGGCGCAGCAACTGGAATTGGGGCATTATCTGCGCCTGGGGCGCGGGGAAGAAAAAAGCGGCGGCCGCAGCAAGACCGCCCTTCTGGTGGACGCGCTGGAGGCCATTCTGGCGGCGATTTATCTCGACGGCGGGCTGGAAGTGGCGCGGGAATTTGTTTTACGCAACGTAATCGCTCCTGAATTGGAGCGCATGGAGCGCGGTGGGGGCACACTGCCGATCACCGATTTCAAGTCCGCGTTGCAGGAGGCCGTGCAGAGCCTGGGACTGCCCCAGCCGTCGTATGTGCTGGTGGAGGAAGCAGGGCCGGAGCACAGCAAGACCTTCACCGTCGAGGCTCGGCTGCATACTCGTGAAGCAAAAGCTCCCGAATTCGTTGGACGGGCCCGCGGGTCCACGAAAAAAACGGCCGAACAGGACGCCGCACGCCAGTTACTGACGTATCTGGCATCGCGGCCGAAGGACGCAGATGGAAAGGCAGCACGTTCTTCGCAAGCGGTAGACCAGTAGGATTTCATGGATTCTGTTAACCAGCCCACGGTTTCGCAGACCGAGCCAGTTCTGCCGGCACCGGTAGATACGCCGGAGGCCGCGACAATGGCGGCTGAGGCCCCCATTGTTCCTGCTCCTTGTGTATCTGAACCAGCGGCAACGCCCGGTCCCAAGATTACGACCAGCTTCGGCTCGGATCTGATCAGTTCCCTGCAATCGCTCATGGGGACGGTGGTGATTGCGATTTTTGTTATCACGTTTATTGTGCAGGCATTCCAGATTCCTTCGGAATCCATGGAGAATACGCTGCTCGTGGGTGATTACCTGCTCGTGAACAAGTTGTGCTATGGAGGATCAGGGCTTAGCGATTACGTGATGCCGTATCAGAAAATCGCGCGCGGGGATATCGTCGTCTTCCATTATCCTGTCGATCCCCAGCAGCATTTCGTCAAGCGCGTCATCGGACTGCCCGGAGACCGGCTGCGCATGCTGAACAAGCGAGTTCTGATCAACGGCAAGCCACTGGAAGAACCCTACGTGCGGTTTTTGGAACCAGCGAACAATCTTTACCGCGACGATTTCCCCCGAACCGACATTCCTGCCGCCAATATGGAAGGATCATGGTGGCTACAGATGCGGAAACTGGTGGAGGATGGGGAGTTGATCATACCCCAGGGGCACTACTTCGTGATGGGCGATAACCGCGATGACAGCCAGGACAGCCGCTATTGGGGATTCGTGCCCCGGGAGAATATCATCGGGCGGCCTCTCTTGATTTACTGGTCGGTGCGCGACTGGGATGCGCCCCCACCCACGACGATCGCCGCGAGACTGCATCATCTGGCTTATGCAGTCACGCATTTGTTTCAGATCACGCGATGGAACCGGACCTTGCGGCTGGTACACTGAAGTTGTTGGGCCTTGGAGCTTCCACCCCAACCTTCGGCGCTTTAACGGCACGGCCCAGGCCCTGCCCTCCCGAAGATATTCGTTCCTTGTGTTTTTGGACGTGACAATGGCATCTCCTGTGGCGAAGAAAGAAGAAAAGCAAGCAAAGTCAGACCAGAACGGCGCTGAAGAGAAGCCGAAGGAAACCACGGTCGAGTTTCTTGCGTCGCTGGCCGCGGTGCTTGTAACCGGGCTGTTCATCATCACGTTCGTAGTACAGGCGTTTGAAATTCCGTCGAGTTCGATGGAAAACACGCTGCTGATCGGCGACCACGTGTTTGTGAACCGTGTTCAGTTCGCTCCGAAAAGCGGTTGGATTGGGCCATTGGTTCCCTACCGCGAAGTTCACCGGCAAGATATTGTTGTGTTTTTGTCACCCCAGACTCCTGGCCTCTACGTTGTGAAGCGCATTATCGGAGTGCCCGGAGACAAGATCCACCTGCGAAATGGCGTGGTCTATCGCAACGGACAGGCGCTCGACGAACCGTACGTCTTGCACGATAAAGATACGTTCGATCCTTACCGCAACAACTTTCCGGCTGTGCCGGCGGGGGACGATCCGAACATCTGGGCAAACTGGGCGATCGACATGCCGCAATACATCCAGGGCGAAGACATCGTGGTGCCAACAGATCATTATTTCGCGATGGGAGATCATCGGGGAGTGAGCCTCGATAGCCGGTATTGGGGATTTATTCCCAAAGAGAACGTTATCGGGCGACCTATGTTCATCTATTGGTCGTTTGAAACACCGGATAATCAATACCTCAAGACCGGCTGGGGCGACCGCTTCCTCTTCTTCCTGGGCAAGGTTGTGTTGCACTTTTTCGATGAAACTCGGTGGAGACGGACGCTGCAAAGCGTACGATGAACCCGTCCAGCCTTCGGACATGAAGCTGTGAGAGTCTTTTCCTCCAAGCGCCGAGTCGCCGCCCTGGCAGTATTGGTGCTGCTGGCGTTGTTCCTCGTCCGGCCCGGCGCATCCCGGCTCAAATCCAAAATCATCAACTCTCTCAGTACAGCCGTTGGCCGCTCGGTTGATATTGGCTCAATTCATATTCGACTTCTGCCGCGCCCCGGCTTCGATCTGGAGAACCTGGTGGTGTATGACGATCCCGCATTTGGATCCGAGCCGATGTTGCGTGCGAGCGAGGTCACTGCGGATCTCAGACTGACTTCGCTGCTCAGGGGAAGGCTCGAAGTGTCCAAACTGGACCTTACCGAACCGAGCCTCAATCTCGTTCACCGCGTGGGTGGCGGGTGGAATCTTGAGAGCCTGCTGGAACGCACGGCGCGCACTCCGCTGGCTCCCACCGGAAAAACGAAATCCGAACCGAGGGTGGGATTTCCATACATCGAAGGATCCTCCGGGCGGATTAACTTCAAAAACGGTCCGGAGAAGAAACCTTACGCGCTTACCAACGCCGATTTCGCGTTGTGGCAGGAGTCAGAGAATGTGTGGGGTACCCGGCTCAAGGCGCAGCCGATCCGCAGTGACATGAATCTGAACGATATGGGACTTCTGCAAGTCAGTGGGACTTGGCAGCGGTCGGGAACGTTCCTCGACACTCCCTTGCAATTCAGCATCCAGTGGTCGCAAGCGCAACTCGGGCAACTTACGAAGTTCTTCACCGGCAGCGACAGGGGTTGGCGGGGAGCAATTCGCGTGGACGCGACAGTGAACGGGACTCCGGCCGCACTGAAAATTTCGAGCTCTGTATTGGCAGAGGACTTTCGGCGTTACGACATCCCCAGCGACAATCCCCTACGCCTAGCCGCGGGCTGTGAGGCCGAGTACAGCACGCACGAACACAAGGTTAACGCTATCTCGTGCAGTGCGCCGGTGGGCACGGGTCTGATCACGCTCGCAGGAGAAGCGAGCCTTCCCGTCGGATCGCAGTATTTGTTGAAAATTGTGGTCGATGAGGTCCCCGCGAGCGCCATCGGGGCGCTCGCACGCCACGTTAAGAAAGACCTGCCTGACGACTTGTCGCTGGAAGGCAGTCTCCGAGGCGAACTCTCATATTCCGCAAACGCCGGCACGGACGGGAGTTCTCATGTGGGTGGACAGGGCCAGATCACGGGTTTGCGGATCAGTTCTGCCCTGGAGAAGGTGGACCTCGGACCGGCAAATATTCCAATCGTCGTGACCGGACCCAAGCTTCGAGCACGTTCAAGCTCAGTACAAGGCATTCACGCGGAGTTCGGACCGTTTGCGCTCGAACGCGGTCGGACAGGAGCAATCGTCCGCGGCTGGGCCGATCGCTCAGGCTATGACTTCAATGTGCTGGGTGACGCCGAAATCGGCAAGACGTTACATCTGGCGCGTGTATTCGGGCTACGATCGTTGCGCACAACGGCCGAGGGCACAGCGCAGTTGAACCTGCAAATTGGGGGGCCTTGGGTATCGGGCAACGGGCTTGCAGGCTTCGCGAGCCCCGAGATCACGGGATCAGCGAAGTTACACAACGTCCGCTTTGACCTCCGCAACGGTGGCGAGCCCGTGGAGATCACTTCCGGAGAAATGCAACTCTCCCCCGATGCAGTTCGGGTTGGGAAATTGATTGGGAGAGCGGCGGGGGCAAGTTGGAGGGGTTCCCTTGAAATCCCTCGCGGATGCGGACGTCCGGAGAATTGCCCAGTGCACTTCCAGTTGAATACGGACCAGATTTCGCTAGCCGACGGGCAGACGTGGGCGAATCCGAAGAATCGTCCATGGTATCGAGTGTTGGCAAATACACGGTCCGCACCATCGCTGTTGACTCGCGTCTGGGCGTTAGGTCGCTTGAGTGCCGATCGCTTCGTGTTGCGGGGCGTCTCGGCTTCAAAGCTGTCGGCACTTATCACCCTGAAGGCGGGAATGTTGGAGATCTCCTCCATCGACGGCGACCTGCTTGGGGGCAAGCACAGGGGAAAATGGCAAGCGGACTTCAGCGTGAAGCCTCCGCGGTGCAGTGGAAGCGGGAATCTGACGGGGATTTCTCTTGCAAACATTTCCAAGCTGATGAGTGACGACTGGGTGGAAGGAACCGCCAGCATGAGCTACGAGGTTGGAGGTTCGTGCAGTCCCGATTTCTGGCAATCTGCGGAAGGGACAATGGAAATGAGCGTAGCCGACGGAAGCCTCCCGCATGTGCTTCTTGATAGCACTGCGGAGATCCTGAGGGTCAGAAAGCTTAAGGCTCAGGTGCGACTCCACGACGGAAAAATCGACGTCAGCGACGGGGAACTGGACTCGCCCGAGGGCAAGTACGAGGTCAGCGGCACGGCCACGTTCAAGCGCCAGATCGATTTCAAGTTGGCGCGAATTCCAGCCGGGACGGGCAGCGCCTACTCCATCACTGGAACTCTCGCACAGCCCCGCGTTACTCAAATCAACGGAACCGAGCAAGCTCGACTGAAAGCTCCCACGAAGTAAGTCCTAGGGCACGTACCCAGGCCCTCGCAGAACTTTCCCCGGCAACTTTCCAGTCATCTTTCCGTGCTCAATCACGGGCACACCGTTCACAAACACATACTCCATTCCTTGCGAGAGCTGATTGGGATTGTCGAACGTCGCCCGGTCGCGCACAGTGGATGGATCGAAAATCACCACGTCCGCCCACATACCCTGCTTGAGAACTCCCCGGTCCGGAAGCCGCATACGTTGTGCGGGCAGCGCCGTAAATTTGCGGATTGCATCTTCCAGCGTGAGCACCTTCTCATCCCTAACGTACTTGCTCAGGATGCGCGGAAACGTTCCATAAGCACGAGGGTGTGGATGTGCCTCACCCAGGATTCCTTCAGGCGAAGTGCCTTCCGAATCGTTGTCGATGGAGACCCACGGTTGCTGTAATGCAAGCGTTACGTCGGGTTGCGACATGCCGAAGACCGCGACGCCGGTGGTCGGGTCTTCGATCAGGACGTCGAAGAGTGCGTCGATGGGATCTTTGTTCCACAGCTTGGCGATCTCGGACAGGCGCTTGCCTTGGAGCGGAAGCAGCTTCGGATTCGTAACGGCCCCGATCATAATCGCATCGGGCCCGGGGATTTCCTTCCACTCATTGTCCCAATCCCGTGATGGCGTGAGCATGTCTTTACGAATGCGCTCACGCGTGGCAGGATCTTTCAGGCGTTCGACCAGCCGGGCCGTGCCACCGTCGTGGGCCCATGCGGGGATAAAAGCAGAAAAATCGTTGTACCAGGCAGTGTAGGCATAGGTATCAGCGGTAACGTCCGCGCCGCCGGCGCGTGCAGAATTAATTTTGGCAACGATCTTGGGCATGCGCCCCCAATTATTCTTGCCGGCGACTTTGATGTGCCAGATCTCGACCGGAACGCGGGCTTCGCGGCCAATGCGCAAGGCTTCATCGATGGCTTCGAGAACAGAATCGCTTTCATTGCGCATGTGTGTCGCATAGATGCCGCCCGACTTGCCGGCTTCGGCCGCAAGGGCGATCAGTTCGTCCGTCTTCGCGTAAGGCGCGGGAGCGTATTCGAGTGACGTGGAGACGCCAACCGCGCCGTCTTTCATCGCTTCGTGCACCAGCGCCTTCATCTGATTGAGTTGCTCAGGCGTGGGCTGCTTGTCATCGTCACCGAGGACCATGCGGCGAACCTGGGTAGCCCCGACGTACGTAGCGAGATTGATTCCCATGCCCTGCTTCTCGAGCCGCGCAAAGTAATCGCGGAGTGTCCGCCAGTCGGGATTGATCTTGTAGTGCTCGTACCCAATCCGGTCCGACGCGATGATGGAATCATTGAGCGGAGCGATTGAATTTCCTTCCCCAGTAATTTCGGAAGTGATGCCCTGAAAGATCTTGGAGGGCAGCCGTGGATCGACAAGAATCGTCAGTTCCGATTGCCCCAGCATGTCGATAAAGCCCGGGGCGACTACCTTACCGGCAGCATCTATCGTTCGCTGGCGCGCGGCCGCAGAGAGATTGCCGATCGCGGCAATCTTGCCGTCGCGGATGCCGATATCGCCTGTGCACCATGGCGAACCCGTACCGTCGATGATGTGGCCGTTGGTGATGACAATATCGAACGCCTGCGGACTTTGCGCACGGACCATGCTGCACGCCAGAACAATCGTGAATGCCAGCGTGAGTTGGAATCGTTTCTGAAGTGTGGGTGACATCGTATCTCCCTTTACCGCTGACCTTACTTTGCCGCAGCGGCCACTGCACCTAGAACGCACCAAACCGCCAATGCCAGCCATTCGTAGACTGTGAAGTGGCCGGGAATGATCGGAACGATCTTCATCAAGGCCAGTGCAACCGCGACGACAAGGCCGAGGATTGCTGCGGCCTTCCCCGCAGCCGACACTTTGACGACATCCGGCTTCCGCAGGGCCAAGGCGAGGCAGGCCGCGCATGCCGCCGCCCAACCCACCGCGCACGCAACTGACCCAACTTCAGTGACGGGCACGAGGAGGGCATCGCCCATCAGCATGCAAACGCCAGTGGCGATGCCCACGCAGAGAACGGCAACCGACGGAGTCTGAAATCTCGGATGAATCCTTCCCGAAGCGGGCGCAATCATGCCGCGGCGCCCAAGGGCAAAGAACAATCGGCTGGCAGCGACAAAGTTCCCGTTGAAACACTTGAAGAGCGACAACAATGCCGCCGCCAGAATGACGTTGACGATCCAGCGACTGGCCACCGCCTGCTGGAAAGCCACCGCCGTCATGAATTTCTCGGCAGTCAGTTGACGCCAGGGAGCGACAAACGCAACCGCTGCGACGATGCTCGCATAGAAAAGCGTTCCGATGAGAATCGCCATCCAGATCGCGCGAAAGAATCCGCGCGCACGAAAATCGGGGTCCGCTTCCTCCGCAGCTTTTCCCACCGACTCGAATCCTGTCATGAAGTAGGGAACAATCTGGATCACCAGCAGGATCGAAACCACTGGCGTATGGGTGAACAACGGAGGGAGATGGCTTATCGTGCCGCGGCTTACGCCAGCACCAACAAACACGAAAAATAACGCAAGAGTACCGAAGCTGGTCCAGTTTTGGAACGTGGCGCTCAGACGCACGCCACGATAATTCAGCACCGTAAGCAGGAGCGTGAGCGCCAGCCCGACGGCCAGATGCGGGAGATATACGGGGCGTCCCGCGACACGATAAATCTCGGTCGAATCGAGCTTCGGGAATATGTAAGCGGCGATGCGCCCCACGGCAACGGCCTCCCACGGGCAAACGATGAAATATGCGAGAGTCATCATCCAGCCGGTGGCGAAACTAATGCTGCGGGGAAAGACCGCCGATGTGTAAGCAATCTCGCCGGCGGCATCGGGCATGGCAATGACGAGTTTCCCGTAGACCCAGCCGACGGGGAGCAGCAAGGCGCCACCAATCAGGAATCCCAGCCCGGTTCCCAGGGATCCGCCACGCAACAGCCAGTCGTCCATAATGACAAGCCAGCCGACGCCCACCATCGTGCCCCATCCCAGTGTGAAGTAGTCGACGGCGCGCAGTTTGCGGGCAAGAGTGGTCACGGAACGGGTTGAAGTCAGAGAGCGCGAATTATAAAGCATCGCGCGGAAGACCAGCTTCCGGCGTTGCCTTCCCGGCGTCCGGGTACAGCCTTGGCTAGAGCTTCGAGGAGATTTTTCGAAATCCGAACACCCGGTGTCCGAGGCGGGCTTTCCCCTCAAAATGGGCTTTTCACGTGTTACTATCAAAATCAGCCCTGCATGACACTTCTGCATTCAATTGATCCCGGAACCGCGAAGGATTCGTGCGTGTGACGCGGGGCTCCCTGGAAAATGAACGCTTCGTCCGAAAAACGCAAACGTGTGCTCAGCGGCATGCGCCCGACCGGAAAGCTGCACCTCGGGAATTACGTGGGTGCATTGCAGAACTGGGTCGGCATGCAGGAAAAGTACGAATGCTATTTTTGCGTAGTCGATTGGCATGCGCTGACGACCGATTACGCCGACACATCGAAGGTGAAAGAGAATTCGCTGGAGGTCGTTTTCGATTGGGTGGCGGCAGGACTGGATCCTGACAGGTCAGTGATTTTCATGCAGTCGCATGTTCCGGCGCATGCCGAACTGCATCTGCTGCTATCGATGATCACACCTCTCGGATGGCTGGAACGTGTGCCGACCTACAAAGAGCAGCGGGAGAACATAAAAGACAAAGATTTGGGCACGTATGGATTTCTGGGTTATCCGGTACTGCAGGCGGCCGACATTCTGGTCTATCAAGCCGACGTAGTTCCGGTAGGCGAGGATCAGGCGGCGCACATCGAGTTGACGCGCGAGGTCGCGCGGCGCTTCAACGGATTTTACGGTGGGACCAGGCCGGTGTTTCCTGAGCCGGCCACTCTGCTCACGCCCGCGGCAAAATTGCCCGGAACCGATGGAAGGAAGATGTCCAAGTCCTATGGCAACACGATCATGCTCGCCGATCCGGAACCGGTCGTGCGCCAGAAGCTCAAGACGATGGTCACTGATCCAGCGCGCGTGCGGCGCTCCGACCCGGGGAATCCAGATGTGTGCCCCGTGGGCGATCTGCATGAAATCTTCAGCAGTAAAGAAACAATGGCGAAGGTCTATGACGGCTGCAGGTCGGCGGGCATCGGATGCATCGAGTGTAAGAGCTGGGCGGCCGATGCGCTGGTGCAGTTGCTGAATCCCATGCAGGAACGACGCAGGAAATTCGAAGACAACCCGAAGCTGGCCTGGGATATTCTGGAAGCTGGCTCGGAGCGCGCGCGCAAGACATCGGGCGAGACGATGGACGACGTGCGCGCCGCGATGGGCATGTCTCTGCGGTACGAACCACCGCGAGGAGAAGTACAAAGTGCATAGGCTTCTCCGGCTTCGCTCTATCGGAACTCCTAGTTCTGGCAAAGTCGGCCAGAAGTGGGGCACCGATTTTCATCTCGCGCTCTGTCGAAACTCCCACACCTCGCAAAATCGGCGAGACGAGGGGCACGCCAGTTTCCTTTATTTTGGGTGGTCCGTAACAAACTGGTACCGATGACCGAAGAACCAAAAATCGCTTCTGCGGATGCCGCTGTTCCGTCTAGCGTCGCTATTACCCAACCAAAGCCCAAGGACGCAGCGAAGAAAGAGGAGAGCGACTTTCCTTTCGCCGTCGCCGTCTCGAATGTGTACGAAGGTCCGCTGGATCTATTGCTTGATCTCATCCGTAAGCAGGACATCGACATTTACGACATCCCGATCGCGAAGATTACGGCACAGTATCTCGCTTATGTTGAAAAGATTCGCGAACTCGACGTGAACATTGCCGCTGAATTCATCTATATGGCCGCGGTGCTGATTCATATCAAATCGAAGATGCTCCTGCCGCGCGATCCCATGGCGACGGCCGAAGAGCAGGAAGACCCGCGCATGGAACTGGTGAATCGCCTGCTGGAGCATGAGAAGTTCAAGTCGGCCGCGCAGATGCTCCTGCAGAAGCAACAGATTGAAGAAGCGGTGCTGACGAATCCCGCGCTTAAGGAATTCATAGAGGCCGAAGGGACGGAACCCGAACTCGCGGCTGACGTCATCGACCTGGTCAAGACGTTCCAGCAGGTGCTCGAGCGGGTCCGCACGCGTCCGGTGCTGAACGTCGACGAAGAGACTGTTACGGTCGGGCAGATGATTGATTATCTGCACCGGCGCCTGTCGCTTGAAGATCGACCGATTCGTTTGAAGCAACTCCTGATGCGGGTACCATCGCGACAGGCGCTGGTGTGCATGTTTCTGGCACTGCTGGAGCTCGTGCGACTGCAAGCGATTCAAGTTCGGCAGGAGCGACTATTCGGGGAAATAGCCGTGCGTAAGCACACGCACTTTGAAGAAGTCATGAACGAGCGAGCCGCCGTCAGAGACGATTGGAGATGAGAGAAGATCAGTCAGTGCGCAGTGCCCAGCTACGGGTTTACTGACCATTGACCACTGACCACTATGTCATTGAAAGCTCAACTCGAAGCCATCATTTATGCGGCCGAAACGCCGATCACAATCGACCAGATCACGGCGTTGGTCAAGGATTCTGTCGCCGCCGAAGGTGTATCCGACGAATCGGATATCAAATCGCGCGTGCGTTCAAGTCTCTTGGAATTAATTGGAGAGTACGGTTCATCCGATCACGGCGTGGAAATCCGAGAAGTGGCGGGCGGCTACCGGATGTCGACCAAACCTGAGCAGCACGAAGTTGTACGGGCGTTTGCCAAGAGTCTGAAGCCACCGGTCCGCCTCTCACTGCCTGCACTCGAAACTCTCGCTGTCATCGCTTACAAGCAGCCGGTGACCGTGCCGGAGATCAATGATATTCGCGGAGTAGATTCCGGCGGCGTGATCGGGACCCTCCTTGACCGTAAGCTGATCACGACCGCGGGGCGCAAGCAGGTGATCGGGCGTCCGATTCTGTACAAGACAACAAAGGAGTTCCTGATGCGCTTCGGTCTGAAAGACATCGGTGAACTGCCTAGCATGGAGGAGTTCGAAAAGCTAGTGGCGGAGTCGTTCCAAGCAGAATTGGTCCCAGCAGAAGACGCAACGATGAGCGGGCAAGCATCTCCCTCCGAATCCGCCGCACCAAACGAAGCCCATTCCTCCTCCGAGAGCATCGGTGAAGGGCAGAAAGCCGGCTGATCGCCGCGGCGTCGTAGCGGTCGGCTGTCGCCTCACGGCGGAAAGCTGTAACACGGCCTGTTAAGATCGCGGGCTTTGCTTTTTGTCCGGAAGTCAGCGCATAGTACCGTCATGCCTCTGGAACGCCTCCAAAAAATCATTGCGGCTGCCGGGGTTGCCTCCCGGCGCAAAGCCGAGGAACTGATCACGTCGGGGCATGTACAGGTCAACGGCACGACCGTCACGGAACTTGGCAGCAAGGCTGATCCCGATGTCGATCACATTCGCGTGAACGGCAAGCTATTGCAGCATGAGCAGCGGCACGTCTACGTGCTGCTGAACAAACCCAAGGGATACGTCACTACGGTCAGCGACCCCGAGAATCGGCCCACGGTAATGAACCTCGTCCGCGGTGTCAAAGGCCGTGTGTATCCTGTCGGAAGGCTCGATTATGCCAGTGAAGGGCTTCTGCTGCTGACCAACGACGGCGAGCTCGCCAACCGGCTCATGAAGGCCGCTTCCCACGTTCCGAAAACATATCTCGTGAAAGTGGCAGGCATGCCGACCGACGAAGCGATTGCCAAACTGCGGGCCGGAGTTTCGATTCCCACAGATGATCAGAAGCGGGTAAGGACGGCTCCAGCCGCCATTCGGGTCGTGAAAGAAGCGTCCAACCCGTGGTATGAAGTGACTCTGATCGAGGGCCGGAATCGCCAGATCCGCCGCATGTTTGAGGCCGTGGGCCATCATGTGGAAAAGATCAAACGTGTCCGCTACGGGCCGCTAACCCTCGATGTTCCTCCCGGGGAGTGCCGCACGCTCACGTTGAAAGAAGTGCAGCGCCTGAAGTCCGCAATTGGTGCCGAGAAGAAGCGATAAAAGCCAAGATATTGCGTGCAGAGGGCTCCAACATGAGCCGATTTGTCGACCTTGTAACGAAACCCGTCCGCGAGATGGGGAGTGACCCGCCAAATCCTCGCGGAGTCCGATCGATTGAAGATCGCAACCTAATTCGTCTTGACTCCAACGAAAATCCTCTTGGCCCATCTCCGCGTGCCCTTGAGGCGATCGAGCACGCTCTCGCGGATTCGCATTTGTATCCTGATAACGGCTCCGCCGCCCTTGTCGCGAAGCTTTCCGATATTCATGAGGTCTCGGCAGATCAGATCCTTGTGACCGCAGGTTCCACGGGCATGCTCAGTCTGCTCTGCCACACGCTTCTTACACCCGGGCTAAACGCCGTCACCGGCCAGAAATCTTTCATCGTCTACGGCATGGCAGTGCGCGCAATCGGTGCAGAACTGATCGAAATCCCAGCGCGAAACGAGGGTTTCGACCTCGCTGCAATTCTGGGGGCCATCAACGATCGCACCCGCCTCGTTCTCTTGGCCAATCCGAACAATCCGACGGGCACGATGCTAGACGCCAAAGAACTTGACCAATTCCTAAAGCAGGTTCCGGATCACGCCATCGTGGTTATCGACGAGGCCTACTATGATTTTGCGGCGTACTTTGCCGAGCAGCGTCGAATCGAGTATTCAAGATCTCTGGGATATGTGCGCGAGGGCACAAGCATCGTTGTGCTGCGCACATTCTCGAAAGCGCACGGTTTAGCGGGATTGCGCATAGGCTACGGACTAGGCCCTGCGGAACTGATCTCTTACTGCGCGCGCATACAGGACACGTATTCCGTATCGTCGGTCGCGCAAGCGGCGGCGCTCGCTGGTTTGAATGATATCGACCATGTCACGCGTTCTGTTTCGCACAATGGCGAGCAAGGTCAGATCCTTGAAACGCGGTTATCTGAACTTGGATTTCGCACTGCACCAACCTGGGCGAATTTTGTGTATTGCGATCTCGGAGAGGATGCAGCGGCCATTGCCTCCCGTCTGCTGGAGAAAGGCATCAGAGTCCGTCCGCTCGGAGCCTGGGGCGCGCCGTCCTGTATTCGCGTGAGTGTCGGAACTGGTGAACAGAATGAGGCATTCTTGAAAGCGCTGAGCAACTTGGCCGAGCTCTCGAGACAGAAGTGATTTGTTCGTCGACGCACCAAGAACGCCAGCAACCCGAGGAGGACGGGTGCCGTCTCTCTGAGATTCCCGGTTGTATTGACCTTCCCATCCGGCACTGCCGTGCCGGGCTTTCACATTCCGCCGCGAAGGGGCAGTTTTGTGGTTACTCCGCTGCAAGTTCTCTTCGGGTTTTCGCGCTATTGCAACGCCGGAATCCGCGCCGCCCCGTATAGCCCTGCATCACTGCCCAGCAAGGCTTGCGTAATAATCGTTTTCTTGCGCGCGTAATTCGCAATCTGCGCCGACGCACCTTTCTTCTTCGCCATCGGATCTTCTGGCGCCGACGCCGCGTAAACAAGCGAGCGTTCGCGCAGTTCCGCGAACATCTTCGGGGCGAAAGCGTCCCAGGCACTGACCACGCCGCCGCCAATTACGAACATCTCGAGATCCAGGACGTTCACGAGATCCGCGAGCAGGATTCCCAATACCTCGCCAAAGCGCTCAAAGATGCGCTGGGCAGCGGCGTCTCCCTGGATTGCGAGGTTATAGATGGACTTCGCGCTGAATTCGGGATCGGAGCTGGCTGCTTTGGAAAGCTCCGGGGCCTCACCGGAATCGATCGCCTCTCGCGCCATGCGAACAATGGCGGTCGCCGACGCGTAGCGCTCGGCGCATCCGCGATTACCGCATCCGCAGAGAACGCCGTTGGGCTCGACCGTAACATGCCCGAATTCTCCTGCCATGCCGCTCATGCCATAAAAGAGTTTTCCGCCCAAGATGATGGCTCCGCCTATGCCGGTGCCCAAGGTGAGCATTGCCATGTTGTCGACATCGCGGCCGGCGCCGAACCACTTTTCACCAAGCCCAGCCATGTTCGCGTCGTTGTCGAGGAAGACCTTCGCTCCGAGCCGGCGCTCAATTTCGTCGCGTACGGGATAGTCCGACCACCCGGGAAGGTTCGCCGACTTCTTCATCATCCCCGTTTCCAAATCGATGATGCCAGGCACCCCGATGCCTGCACCCAGAAAGCGACCGGTCCCGCCGTATTGTGCAGTTAAACGGTGGATGGCATCGCACATCTCACCAATCACATAATCGCGGCCCATTGCGACTTTCACGCCAAGAGTAATTTTTTCGAGCAGCTGTCCGTCCGTGCTGATGGCCGCAATCCGCAGATTGGTACCGCCCATATCCACACCGATTGAGTAGTCAGGCATAACCGAAGAGGGTAACACGCGGCGGGGCTAAATCGATTTCAGATTGCGGATTTGAGATCGCAGATTGTGCAAGACCGCACACCCTCCAACAATCTGAGATCTACAACCTGAAGCTGCAATCCGATATTCACTTCTGGCACTTCGGGCAGTAGTGACTGCTGCGGCCGGCAATCACGACTCGCTTGATCGGAGCCTTGCAGACGAAGCAGGGCTCGCCTTCGCGGCCATAGACACGATGTTGGAGTTGGAAGAATCCTTCTTCGCCATCGGCGTTCACGTAATCGGAGACGGACGACCCACCCATGGCGATCGCTTCCTGCAGCACTTCCTGGATCGACAGGTGCAACTTTCTGAGTTGATCGTGCGTGATCGACGCCGCCCGGCGCCGCGGGCGAATTCCGGTACGAAACAACGATTCATCCGCATAAATGTTCCCGACGCCTCGCAGCAATTTCTGATTCAAGAGCGCGCTCTTGATCGGAGTCTTGCGGCCGCGGAATAATGCGACGAACTCATCGAGGTCGACTTCCAGTGGCTCAACTCCAGTCGCATCGAAATCGCCCATGCTGGCCACGCTGAGACGCCCAAAACGGCGGGGATCAACAAATCGTACTTCCCTGCTCGAGGCCAGTTTGACGATTGCATGCGTATGATTGGCGATCTCGGTTTGCGAATCACAGACCTGCAGGCGCCCTGTCATACCGAGATGGACAATCCACTGCGCTTTAGCTTGGACCGCAGCGCGGTCTCCTCCACGCGCCTTTTTTAACCTGCGACCATTAGCGGAGGACGGCTTCGGCACAATACGTTCGAGATCAAAAACAATGTGTTTGCCCATTCGCCGCACTTGCTGGATGCGGGTCTGCTCGAGAACAGTAGCAATCTCTTGCGCCGGAGATTTCAGCGGCTCCTTCTTGCGCCCCAGCCACACGGATTCGATCACGTCTCCGGTGACGCGCTTTGAGAGTCCGCGGGCGATGGTTTCAACTTCAGGAAGCTCTGGCATGGACGAGAGACGATCATAACCACACGGGGCACTTAGGTCCACGGAGTTTCTTCCGCGTTCCGCTGTGCGCTCTGTGGAAACGGAGTTATTTCTTCAGGAAAGTTCCCTGTTGCAATTCGCGGAACGCTTGCTGGAGTTCCTCCTGAGTGTTCATGACGATAGGACCATACCAGGCTACGGGCTCCTCAAGCGGCTTTCCTGATACGAGGAGAAAGCGAATCCCATCCTCGCCGGCTTGAACGGCCACCTCGTCGCCCCGGTCAAAGACCACGAGCGAGCGGTTCTCGGCATCGGAGGGCGGCTGCGTATCGGCCCAGCCAACGCTCTCCGTCGGCACAGCAAGCGGGCCGGAAGCATTGCAGAATTTTCCATCCCCCGCAAAAACGTAGGCGAAGGCATGACGAGTCGTTTCAACCGGGAGCGTCTTTCGCTTTCCCGGAGGAACCGAAACATCGAGGTAGATTGGATCGGCGGCGACTCCCTCGACCGGGCCTCTCTTGCCCCAGAAACTCCCGGATACAATGCGGACGTGCGTGCCGTCGTCATCGGTGACTTCGGGAATTTCGCCGGTCTTTACCTCCTGATAGCGCGGCGCAGTCATCTTCAGCGCAGAGGGCAGGTTCGCCCAAAGCTGGAAACCGTGCATGCGACCTGTGGGATCGCCCTTTGGCATTTCCTGATGGATGATGCCGCTGCCGGCCGTCATCCATTGCACGTCTCCAGCGGCAATGGACCCCTGATTGCCCATGCTGTCGCCGTGATCGACCGTTCCGGCGAGAACATAGGTAATCGTTTCGATCCCGCGATGCGGATGCCAAGGGAATCCCGCCAGGTAGTCGTCCGGCACATCATTGCGGAAATCATCGAGCAGCAGAAACGGATCAAACTCCTGCGTATTGCCGAAGCCAAAGGCGCGCCGCAGATGGACGCCGGCGCCCTCGAGCGTGGGCTTGGACTTGATCAGGCGCTTCACAGGCCGGATAGACATGGGTTCCTCTTTGTACGGGATGTCTTGTTTTTGATGCAACAGAGACATATTCGGACGCAGGCGGTCCTGTCTGTTGCGAGCGTCCTGAGATGGTGGAACGACTAGTCCTTCAGAGGGACAACCGAGCTTCCGTCGCGGCAGAAAGTCGCCACCTTCTGCAGTTCCCCGTTAGGGCGGGGAACCGTCATTACCGGGCCATAGCAGTAGACGGCGTGGCCGCTGGCGGCAAAGTACCAACGCCCGCCTCGGCCGCGCTTAGTCAATTGCGTGGTGGGCTGGCGTACAGGCTTGTGTGGGGTTAGGGTTCCCACAGGCAGACTCAACAACAAGGCTAGGGTCAGGACCTTCATTGTTTTCCTGCTTTACTTGTGCCTACCGATTCAACACAAAACCAGATACTGCGAACGTGCCATATTTATCTTTTCACTAAATCGTAATCAGAGCCCGGCGATGGTCCGCCAGATCCGCCGCCGGTTTTGACGGCATCTGGAGCTGCGGCTTTGGTTTCACCTGGTTCTGAGCATGCTGCTGTGGTCCTGCCTGGGATGACGGGGCCTGTTTCGTGGGAGCCTGGGGTATTCTGGTGCTCGGGGCCTGGGTCGACGGGTTCTGGGATGACGGGTTCTGAGCTAATGTCTGATTTTTTTCTTCCTGCGCTTTCATCTTGACGGCAGACAGCTCTGTACTATCGCGGAAGAGTTCACGGATCAACGCGCGTTGCGACTCGATGGTCTCACCCTGCTCCACGATCAGCATCGTCATAAGCCCGTAAGAGATCAGGAACAGCACCGTCAGCAACGGCAGCCAGCCAACTTTCTTGCGGGGAGTTGCATTGACTTCCGGGACTTCGTTCAACTCAACTGTGCTGAATAGCGTCGTCAAGGTGCACTCCGGTGTTTGCCTCAAGCTCGCAGGCACTTTGACTTTTGCACCCAGGACTCCAATCTTCGGTCCAATCGTAAACTATTGAAACAATATATATTTAATATGCGATCGGGCGGATACCACAAATTGCCCAAGTGCAACTCGCTGCACATTATGAGCAAGCAGGATTGGCACGAAACTAATGTCACCAATGTGCAGGATTTGTGGCCGATGGTGGCAGATAGACAAGCTGCGCATTGCCAGATTACGGCCGTCACTTTCAAGGCAGGCATAGGCTTCGTTAGGATTGTGGGTTACGTAGACGCTGTAAACGATACGTGGTTTCCTCGGGGAATCCTAACTATGAAGAGTCTGTATATCCTGATGGTCACCCTTGCCCTCTCCTACTTTCTCGCGCCCGCAGTCCGGGCGCAGAATCTACAATCCTCTCCGGAAGGCGGGCGCCGAATAGTGCTTAGAGTAGCTCCCCAGTATCCGGCAGCCGCCAAAAGAATGCGCTTAGGTGGGGTTGTGAAAGTGATTGCCCTAGTTGGATCCGACGGGAAGGTTAAGAGAGTCGAGCCGGTCGGGGGAAGCCCACTGCTGGTCCAGGCGGCCGAAACAGCCATTGCTCAGTGGAAGTACGCCCCGGGTCCTGAATCCGAGGAGAATGTGGAACTGCACTTCACGCCCTAGCGGGTTTCGGCTTGAGGATCGCGGTCGGTACCTTCTGAATTTTCACCCTGGTATGAATTAGCTCCGGCTCTCCCATTTTGCGAGACGCGGATCCGAATCCAGCAGCCAGCGGCCTATTTCCCCAGCACCAGCTTGGCAATGGTGGCCAACTGCATGTTGGAAGTGCCTTCGTAAATCTTCCCGATCTTGGCATCGCGCCAGTACTTCTCGACGGGATAGTCCTTCGTGAAGCCATACCCTCCGTAGATCTCGATGGCCAAGGAGGTGACCCGCTCAGCCACTTGCGAGGCAAACAGCTTGGTCATGGCGGCTTCTTTCACGAAGTTCACACCAGCATCCTTCATGCGAGCGCAGTTGTAGACCATCAGGCGCGCGGCCTCGAGTTCGGTGGCCATCTGCGCAATCTGGAACTGGATTCCCTGGAAGTCAGCGATCGGCTTCCCGAACTGCTTGCGTTCTATGGCGTACTTGCAGGCAAATTCCCACGCTCCGCGCGCTAGACCGATCATCTGTGCGCCAATGCCGATGCGACCTTCGTTCAGAGTCTCAATCGCGATCTTGTATCCTTTCCCAGGCTCGCCCAGCACGTTGTCCTTCGGCAGCCGGCAGTCCTCCAGAATCAGCTCACAGGTCGACGAGGCCCGGATTCCCAGCTTGTCTTCTTTCTTCCCGACGGTAAATCCCGGGAAGTCCTTTTCGATAAGGAATGCCGTAATGCCTTTGTATCCTGCCGAGGGGTCAAGCGTTGCGAACAACACGAACAACCCCGCTTCCTTGCCGTTGGTGATCCAAAGCTTGCGTCCGTTCAAGACGAACTCGGAGCCCTTGAGCGTGGCCCGGGTTTGCAGCGCGAATGCATCTGAACCGGAGCCTGCCTCGCTCAGGGCATACGCCCCCACGATCTCGCTGGCCATTTTCGGCAAATAGTGCTTCTTCTGCGCTTCATTTCCCCAACGCAGCAAGGCGTTATTCACGAGCGTGTTTTGAACGTCGACGATCACTCCTGAAGACGCATCGACGCGCGAGAGTTCCTCCACGGCCAAGATTGCCTCAAAAAACTTGCCGGCTCCGCCGCCATATTGCTCCGGGATTTCGATTCCCATAAGACCAAGCTGGAAGAAGTCATGGATAAGGTCTTTCTCGAATACACCCTTCTCGTCCATGTCTTTAACGAGCGGGCGGATCTTCTCGTCGGCGAACTGTCGGATGTTGTCGCGGAACAGGACCTCGTCTTCCGTAAGAGCAGTCAGTGGGGCGGGAGAAGCTAGCTGCAGAGTCTCGGGCATGGGGACACCTTCACGGGAGAGTTTGGCAAACTTTTATCGTAGCACCGTTGCGATGTGGAGGACCTAACCGCGCTTGTAGACCAGCCTCAAGCCATCCGCCTGCAGGATGCGCTTGATCTGGCTGCGGGCGTGCACCGACCAGGGACCCGCTGTGTCCAGCCGCACGTAGGCTTGCCAGTGCTTCAGCGCTTTGCGGGGCTCGCGCAGCTTTTCATAAGCGAGGGCCAGATTGTAATGGGCATCGGCGTAGGTGGGAGCCAACTGCAACGCGGTCTTGTAAGTCTGAACTGCTTCATGTACGCGTCCGGTTTCATCGAGCACATTGCCCAGATCGAAATACGCCAGTGCGTACCTGGAATCCGCCTCGATCGCTTCTCGATAGTGCCGCTCGGCCAGACCAAACTCCTGCCGGTTGTAGTAAAGCGTCCCCAAGTTAATGTGTGCAGCCGCGTGATTGGGAGCCAGGTCGAGCACCCGATGATACGCAGCAATCGCTTCGGTATGCGTGCTGGGGTCTTCTTCCAGGGCGATGCCGCGCGCGAACCACGAGGCCACCTCGTTCTCGTTCGAAACGGGCTCGGGCTTGGGAGATGGCGCACTGGTAAGTACCTTATCGCGCTCTGAAAAATCCATCAGGAACTGACCCGCGATCGGTTCCAGCAGCTTGCCTTCATGGCGGAAGGCCACCCGACGCTTCGGAGTCGACCAAGGAGCAGCTTCCAGAAGTGGCTTCTCCAAACCCGCCGCTTGTTTCCGCATCGCATCGAGCGACTCACGAATCTTATTCGGACGCACGCTCATCGCGCACAGGTCACGAACCTTCTTGATTTCCAGAAGATCGGAGAATGAGTAGGACTCAGCGGACGTTACCAGACCATTCCGCTCCCAGTTCACCAGCTGGCGCGGAGTGATGTGCAGAATCCTGATGAGATCGGTTCGGCTGTACACGGCAACAGACACCAAACGCCCCAAAAGCCCTCCCAAGGAGCGTTCGCGCTCATTATCTTCAACTTACACCGCTAACGCAACTCTTAACCCTGTGAAAGTCTGTGGAGAACCTGGTTAATTTACATGCAGCAAAAATGGTGCAATCACGGGCGTCAATCCAAACTCAGCTATCACGTGCTGCCCGCTCGCCACCTCATAGCTTCACGCTAAGAACATCGACGCCTGGGTTACCTACACTGCGACCAGGGCCGCCTGGTAGTCCTCGTATGTCCCCTTGAAATCGGTGATCTTGTGATCAGTTTCAAAGTGCCAGATGCGGGTTGCCACTTCGTCGATCAGATCATGGTCGTGCGTGACCAGCAGCACCGTGCCCTGGTATCGCTGCAATGCGATGTTCAGGGCGTTGATGGACTCGAGATCAAGGTGGTTGGTCGGCTCGTCGAGCACAAGCACATTCGGCTTCTGCAACATCAGTTTGCAGAAGAGCAAGCGAGCTGCCTCTCCTCCGGACAGCACGCTGGTGGATTTGGCTGCTTCCTCCCGAGCAAACAGCATTTGTCCGAGAATCCCACGCAACTCTTCGTTCACCGCCGACGGATCCCACTGATGTAGCCACTCGATGGCCGTCGTCCCGTCGTCGATCAGGCTGCGATGGTCCTGCGCAAAGTAACCGATCGAGGCCTCATGCCCCCAGATTACCTTGCCGGAATCGATGAAGCGGCCATCATATCCGCTAGTCTTGCGGAGTTCAGATTCAGGAGTCGTAGGTGAGTTGGCCAGCAGCGCGTTCAGCAGCGTGGTCTTGCCCGCCCCGTTGCGCCCCATCAGGGCGATCTTCTCACCGCGCCCGATGCTGGCGGTGAAGTTGCGAATGACGCGATTGTCGCCGTAGCTCTTTTCAAGATGCTCGATTTCCAAAATATGCTTGCCTGAAGGCCGCTTCTGCTCAAACTTGATGAAAGGCCTTTGAATATTGGATTTCGCAAGTTCCGTCACCTGCAACCGTTCGACTTCCTTGCGCCGCGATTGCACCTGGCTGGAGCGCGTTCCGGCGGCGAATCGGGCGATGAATTCGTTTAACTGAGCGATTTTCTTCTCGCGCTGCGCATTCTGCGCCTCGATCTGCGAACGAATTTGCGTCTTCGCCACCACCATGTCGTCATACGTGCCCGTGTACGTGATGATGGTCTCGTAATCGATATCCGCGATATGCGTGCAGATACTGTTCAGAAAATGCCGATCGTGCGAGATCGTGATCAGCACGCCATCGTATACGTTCAGAAATCCCTGCAGCCAGTGAATCGAGTCCAGATCAAGGTGGTTCGTAGGCTCGTCGAGCAGCAGAGCCTGGGGATGTCCAAATAGAGCCTGCGCCAGCAGCACGCGGACTTTCTGTCCGCCCTGCAACTCGGCCATCTTGCGCGTGTGCAACTCCTCGGAGATATCAAGCCCCTGCAGCAGAATCGCGGCATCGCTCTCCGCGGAATACCCATCCTCCTCGCCGACAATGCCCTCCAACTCGCCCAACTTCATTCCATCTTCATCGGTCATGTCGGACTTGGCATAGATCGCGTCGCGCTCTTGCATGGCAGCCCACAGGCGCTTGCTGCCCATGATGACCGTGTCGAGCACGCCGTAGGCGTCAAAGGCAAACTGATCCTGGCTCAAAACGCCGAGCTTGCGCGGGCGGACGACCGTCCCCTTTTGGGGCTCCATCTCGCCGCTGAGCAGGTTCATGAAAGTAGATTTTCCGGCACCGTTGGGCCCGGTGAGGCCATAGCGATTTCCCGGCGAGAAAGCCGTGGAGACATCTTCGAACAGAACTTTGGCGCCGTAGCGCATCGACACATTACTGACTGAAAGCATAGTTGTGGCTTCTCTCTTGCTGACCTCTGAATTGCTTCAGGAACCGCGGGGAAAATTCGCCAAGACGGTATGCAGCTGGTGTTATTAGGATATCATGCGGACACTGATTTCTAACGTGTCCAGTCTAACCGCACGAACTGGATGGCAACGCCGAAAGGCGTCTTAGTTGTGGGCCGGATTTGCCTCAATCAACTGCTGCACGGGCGCCACCACTATCAGCAATAACCCCGCTATCGGTTTCTTCGCCTGCTCGATCACCGCGAGTTGCTGGGTCCTCCACAGCTCTGGCTCCGCCTGCCCTCGATCCAGATATTCGAGCGCCTGCAGACCAGCCGCCGCAACCATCGCCAGATTCTGGGATAGCGAGATGTCTTCCTCAAGCAAAACTGATCGCTTGAGTAGCGGTTGCAGCCTGGCATCGTTGTCTCGCCACAGCGTCAGCCAGTTCCGAACCTGCGCCTCGACAGCCTGGTCCTTGTACCCGCTTTGCACAAATTGCTGCACCAGGTCGCCGAACTCGCGGGCAGTGTCGCTCTCGGGAGAAACCGCGTCAATCATGCGCGTCAGAGGAGCACGTACATCGACGGGCTTCTGGGCAAATTGCTCACGCTCATAATCCTTGACTGGTTCGACCACATCGCCCAGGACCCGCAGCGGAGAAATATCGTCGGGGCCGGTCATCCGTTGCAACATGTTTGTGCGAGTCGAACGGTGGGTTAGTCCCAGCCATTCGAGGCCGAGGCTGACCGCATTGAGACGGGCGTACATCGAAGCGACGTCAGTGACGCTTTGCGGCGACCACAGTCGCTCGGCGATTGCGGCGTTGCGCGGCCAGATGTGCGAATCAGCGTTTTCCGGCGTGACCCACTCCGCCCAGATGCAAGACTCGCCGCCCAAGATTCGAGCCTCCTCCTCGGGAGTAAGCGTAGCAGCATCGCCACTCATAGGCTCGATTGCGTAGTGCCGCGCCGCAGGCCACATCAGATCGAGGTAGTAACCGAACGAAAGCATGCCGCTGTAGCCCTGACGGGCTGCGGCCGCCAGCCACTGCTGGCCGCGCCACGATTGGATGACGATCGTTTTGGGCAGGTTCGGGTTCAGAACTTCATCCCATCCGACCATGATTTTGTGGTTCATGGAGACAATCTTCTGCACACGCTGGTTGAAATACGCCTGCAGGTCCTGATTGTTCTTCATGCCGTGGGCGCGTATGAACGTCTGGATTTTCGGATTCGCATCCCATTGCTTGCCATTCACTTCGTCGCCGCCGATATGAAAGTAAGCGTCTGGGAACAGCTTGGCCATTTCGGCGATGAAGGTGTCGAGAAACTTGTAGGTCGGCTCCAGCGTCGGATCCATGGCCGGATCAAAAACTCCAATCCCGCGTTCAATCTGGTAAGGTCCGGGCGCGCTCGCCAGTTCGGGATAACCGGCGAACCAGGCTGTCGAATGTCCCGGCATGTCGAATTCAGGGACCACGCGGATGCCGCGATCGTGCGCATAGGCGATGAGCTCGCGGATCTCGTCTTGCTTGTAGAACTGACCGTCTGAGCCCATCCCGGTCAGCTTTGGAAATTTCTTGCTCTCAACGCGGAAGCCCTGATTGTCAGAAAGATGCCAGTGCAGCACGTTCATTTTGACCGCGCTCATTCCGTCCAGGTTGCGCTTGATCACGTCGATGGGAAGGAAATGGCGGCTGACATCAATCATCAAGCCGCGCCAGGGAAACCGCGGCTGGTCCTTAATCGTGACCGCGGGGGCCGCGAATCCGTTCGGAGTGATGGTGACCAGTTGCAGGAAAGTCTGCAGGCCGTGAAGTGCACCTAGGGTTGTGGGCGCGGAGAGCTGCGCGCCCGAATCGGTCACGGTGAGCTGGTACGACTCGTCCTCGCCGAGTTTCAGCACGGCCTCCAGAGCCTTGTCGGCATGTACGGTCAGGGTTGCAGTCGCATCGGTCTTCGGCCAAAACGGGATCCCGGTCTGGCGCGATAGCTGCGTAACAAACCGTTGCGCACCCGCTTCCAGTGCCGGATCGTGAGTTCCCGTAATGCTGACCGAAAACGATTGCGCGATCGGCAGCATGCCCGTCCCCCGCTGAACGCTGGCAGGCATGGGCATCAGGTTGAGTTGTGTTTGAGACTGCGCGACCGAGAACCCCGTGAAGAAAAAGAGAAAAATTGCGAAGTTAAGAGTACGCATAGAGTAACCCTTGAGTCTCACAATAATTAAGCCACAGTAAATCGTTTTAATAGCATGTAACGCCAAACCGTATTCGTACGCTGTGGATATCTGCATTCGTTAGTGTCCGCCCAATGCTTTAACTATTCCGCCCACGAACAGCTTGGCATCGCCAAACAACATCAGATTGTTGTCGAGATAGTACAGCGGATTGTCGATGCCCGCGAAACCCGGATTCATGCTGCGCTTGATCACCATCACTGTGTGCGCCTTATCGACGTCGAGAATCGGCATGCCGAAGATCGGACTGGATTGATCGGTGCGCGCTGCCGGATTCGTGACATCGTTCGCCCCGATCACCAGCGCCACGTCGGTCTGCGGGAAGTCTCCATTGATCTCGTCCATCTCGATGAGCCGGTCATAAGGGATGTCGGCTTCGGCCAGCAACACATTCATGTGCCCCGGCATGCGCCCGGCAACGGGATGAATCGCGAAGCGCACATCCACACCTTTCTTCGTGAGCACGTCGTAAAGTTCGCGGACCTTGTGCTGCGCCTGGGCGACCGCCATGCCATAACCAGGGACGACGATGACTTTATTTGCCGCCGCAAGAATCGCGGCGGCTTCCTCCGCGGTGGCACTCCGAACTGATCTCGCCTCTTGCCCTGCGGCAGTAGACGCCTGCACCTGGCCAAATGCGCCAAACAGGACGTTGGTGAAGGACCGGTTCATCGCCTTGCACATGATGACGGAGAGGATGAATCCAGAAGATCCATCGAGCGCGCCGGCGATGATCAGCAGTTTCGAATTCAGCACGAACCCCATGGCGGCGGCCGAAAGTCCCGCGTACGAGTTCAACAGCGAGATCACCGTCGGCATGTCGGCTCCGCCGATCGGAATCACGAGGAACACACCGAACAGGAGAGCGATCCCGACGATCGCCGGGAAGTACTGTTTGGCCTCCGGATGAATCACGAGGTAAACGGCGAGTCCGATTGCGACGGCAAGCAACGCAAGATTAACAACGTTTTGTCCTTTATATGTGATCGGCCGCTGCGGCAATACTTCCTGCAGTTTGCCCGCGGCTATCAAGCTACCGGTGAAGGTTAGTCCGCCGAGGATGACCTCCATGGAAAGCACGGACATGGTGAACTTGGGGATGTATGGAGTCTGCAAATAGAACTCGGCCGAACCCACCAGCGTTACGCACAGGGCCCCGAACGCATGGCTCAATGCGGTTCGCTGCGGAACCGCCGTCATCTGCACCATGCCCAGAGGAATCCCAATCCCCGACCCGAGCACCAGCGCAATGGCGATCCACTTGTAGTCGACGATGCCGTGATGCAGAAGGGTTCCGGCAATCGCCAGCACCATGCCGACTTCCCCGGCAAGGATTCCGTGCCGGGCCGTGGTCGGAGAACTCATCCACTTCAGCGACAGAATGAACAGAGCGCTGGCGATGAGATATATGACTTCGATGGCGTACTGACTTCCAGCGAACTCGGGCGTCATAAGATTAAGATTTCGTTTGCGATTTTGCCGGACGGCTGGTCTTGAACATCCTCAACATACGGTCGGTAATGAAGAATCCGCCCACCACATTGCTGGTCGCGGCGATAATAGCGATCACTCCCATAACGGTGGCGTAGGGAGCTCTTTTCTCGCCCACGAGCACAATGGCGCCAACGACGGCAATCGCGTCGAGGGCATTGGTCAGCGACATCAGCGGCGTATGCAGCAGCGGCGAAACGTGGCGGATCACTTCAAATCCAATAAAGGCCGCCAGCATGAATACGAACAAAGCGTCAATCAGGTTTGAAGGCATGGGCACAACCCCAGTTCTCAGTTAAGGATTCTCGACTACGCACAGAATGACAAGTTCAACTCCTATCCCCCTGCCGGCGCCAGAGCCGGCAGTCTAAAAAATTCCCGCGCCCGCACATTCACGATCTCGCCGCCGCTGGTAACTAGCGTCTCGCGCACAATCTCGTCCTGCAGGTTCATTTGCAGTTGGCCGTCTTTCACCATGTACGTTAAATAGGTGGTCAGATTCCGCGCATACATCTGACTTGCGTGATACGGCACACTGCTCGCCAGATTGATGGCTCCAATAATTGTGACGTCGTGCGCCTTGATAGTCTCGCCGGTTTTCGTCAGCTCGCAGTTGCCCCCCCGCTCGGCCGCTAGATCCACGATGACCGACCCCGGTGCCATTCCCTTGACCATGTCGGCGGTAATCAGCACCGGCGACCTCTTGCCGGGAATCACGGCGGCCGTAATCACGACGTCACTCTCACCCACGACCTTGGTCAGCAGTTCACGCTGGCGCGCATAGAAACTCTCATCCTGCGCGACACCATATCCGCGGGCATCTTGCGCATTCTGGGCCTCAATGGGCAGTTCCACAAACCGTCCGCCCAGGCTCTGCACCTGCTCCTTCGCCGCGGGACGCATGTCATACGCCGAGGCCACCGCCCCGAGCCGGCGTGCAGTGGAGATCGCCTGCAATCCGGCAACTCCGGCACCAATCACAAACACCCGCGCCGGCGTAATCGTTCCAGCTGCAGTAGTCATCATCGGGAATATGCGCGGCGACGTTTCCGCGGCCAACAGCACCGCCTTGTACCCGCACACTGTCGCCATCGAAGACAGCGCGTCCATGCTCTGTGCGCGTGTGGTGCGTGGCATCAATTCCACGGAAAATGCGGTCACCCCGGCCTCTGCGATCTGCTGCACAACCTCCACTGACCCGAATGGTCGCAGGAAGCCAATCAGACTCTGGCCACGCTTGTAGAGCGCGAGATCAGCCTTGCCCGTTATATCGTTCGACCCGTAGCAGAGCACCTGAACTACAATGTCGGCTGCGCTGAATACGCCGGCTCGGTCGGGCAGAATCTTGGCGCCTTTCTCCACGTAAGCAGCATCCGGGTACCCGGCCTGTTCGCCGGCCCCGGCTTCCACGACGACTTGCAACCCTGCCTTGGTGAGGTTGGGAATCGCCACGGGCACAAGCGCCACCCGCCGCTCCCCGGGATAGTTTTCTTTCGGAACTCCGACGATCACTTGGACTCTCGTCCTTTCTTCGAACGCAACGTCGCCGCTGCTCTCATCGAATCATCGATCACCTCGGACACAAATACTTTCACGAAGCAGCCGAGGCCATCTGTGACATGCATCACAGAATTACAGGAACTGAAAACAGTACCAGATTGTTGGCCGAACCGAAACCCGCCCACGTCGGCACCGTGGAAGGCTGGATTGGGGTGCTCCGCTGCATTTGGGTGGCGCGGCTTTCAGCGCTGCGAGGGGTGTCTCTCGATTTCGCGGATTCAGCCGCTGCCGTAAATTTTCACTCCAATCAGTTGGAGCACTCGGCTTATGAAAATCGATAATGCCAGACCTTGGCCGCGCCAATCAGGTTCGTGTCTTCCCCGAGAGAAGCCAGCATCAACTCCGTCTTCTCAGCCGGCACAAAGCGGCATCCACCGCGAATCACCTTGCGAATCCGATCCATGAACAATGGAGCGCTTTTCATCACGCTGCCGCTGAGGACAATCGCATCCGGCGTAAACATGCTGATCAGGTTCGCCAGCCCGAGCCCCAGGTAGTATCCCTCGTGCTCGACGGCTTGCTGCGCGAGTGCATCTCTCTGCTGCGCCAGTTCGCAAATCCGTTTCGCTGTGATGCCCTGCCGCGGCAGATGTCCCTGCGGGGCATGCCGCTCCCACCAGGCCACCATCGCCGGTCCGGCGGCCAGTGATTCCCAGCAGCCACGAAATCCGCAGGAGCAGTCCGGACCCGAGGGATCCAGCACGTGATGCCCAATCTCCGGATGCGCTCCGTCAACTCCGCGATAGAGCTTGCCATCCAGAATGATTCCACCGCCAATACCGGTCCCGACCGTGACATAGACCAGCCGCGTGCGATTCCTTCCCGCACCCCAGCCCGCCTCGGCCAACGCAGCTGCATCGCCATCGTTCTCCATGGCAGTGCGTACCGAAAAACTCTGCTGCAGATCGCGGACCAGATTCTTCCCTCTCCAACCCGGAAGAAAATCCACATCACCGAACTCCCCGCGGATGGGATCCACGGGTCCCGTTGCTCCAATACCGATACCACTAACGGTCACGCCCACCTGTGCCGAGATTTCCCCCAACATGCGCACAATCGCCTCAAATCCATGCGAATAGTTGTGTCCATCCGTTGGCGTTTGAGCACGAGCGAGCACTCTTCCATTGTTATCGACAATGCCAACCGCCATCTTTGTTCCACCAATATCCACCGCCCCAATCATGGAGTCTTCCCCGTACGCATTCTGATCCTGCTCCACCTGCTGGTTAGAATTCTATACGGGAGTTAGAACTGGAATTTGAAAGTTCGAAGGACCGCCGACAACACCACACCACAGTGCTCGCCAGGCATGTGTATCGGAGCGACCGGGATCGCGATGCTCGGGCATTCCAGCGACCGATGCATGGGCCGAAGCACAGCTTACGGGTATGGGTACATAGCTTCCTGAACAGTTAGCCCGGATACTTGAATCTGCGACAACTCGGCTGACCCAATCTCTTTTTGTTGTGCAAGGAGTAGATGGTTGTCACAGTTTACAAATGGCGGCACACCTCGCGGCGCCAGCGGGTTGGAGTATCCCATCACAGCCATGCCGACGGCGTCCGTGGAGACGGGGTTGAGGCCTGCAATCAGAATGCCGGGGGAGGTTGGAGCCGCACTTGGCGCCCAAGGTCCTTCGCCGCCGCTCATCGAGGTGATCCCATCGATGATGGCGATGTGAACCGGACGCGCCGCATTGATGTCAGCAACGATGCGCGGAACGCGCGAGCCAGCATCCGCCGGCGGCGTGCTGGTATTCGCGCCTGGAGGATTGATCCCCGCCCAATCCGCAGTGCCATTGCCATGAAGCGGGCCTCGCCAGCCAATCGCCTCTTCGTTTCCAGCATCCGATCCATACAATGCATTCGGCGTTGAACCAAAGACGTTCTTCATGGAGAGCGTGACCCCGGCGGTTAGGTGCTGCTTTAATTTGGCAATCGATAAGAAAACACCAGTGTCTGAGTAAGAGTGATTCAACTCAAAATGGGAGAACAGGTAACCCCCGCCGGGGACATCCAATAGCAAGTATTGAGTTCCATTCCCAAGGTTCCGCGTGTTTTCAAGTTCCACATCTCCCAAGGCCTGCAGAGTTGTTACGTCCCACCCGGCCATGATGAGCACCTCATCCAGGGGCAATGGAAAAGGTGCCGATTCCACAAATCGCACCTTGGCTGCGCCATTGCCAAACAACATGGACGCGAGAACGATCGCTGTGTTGCCGTGAGAGATATACGATTCGCCCGCCGGCTTGCCGAACTGATCTTGGAATGTGCCGTCGCAAGTCAGATTCGATTTGATGGTCACGACCTTGCCTTTGACCAGACTCGCGATTCCTCCCAACAGGGAGAAGCATTCGCTGAGTGCATCCTGGATTTCAGAACGGTCGTAAGTCTTGCAGGAAGCGATTGCTACCTTCGCGTCAGGGCGATTAACAAGAGATTGAATGGCGTGCTGGTTAGTGCCGCCACAGGCAGCGGAAAGCATTAAAGGCGCTCCCGCAGCCACTCCTAAGCCGAACCGGAGGAATCCGCGTCGCGTGCACGCGATGGGCAACACATGTTCCATGTGCACAGCCTCCCCGAACAGATGGTCTTCGAACTACGTCTGCGGGGTGCGCCGGTCTAAGGTCAATTGCCCTTCAACAATGATTAGAATCGCAAGACGCTCAACACATGAGTAAGTTTCGAAGCCAGCCATTCGGGTACTTGCTTGAGCGGCATCCAGTATCTAGGTGTATCTAACTCTAGAGATATCCTGACAAGATAATCAAACGGCAACGCAGAGAAACGGGCAATTCAGTATAGACCCGACTGATGCAGTGGGGATGTGATTGGAATCACACCCAAAGGAAGACTGCGTGTAGAAGAAAAACGTTTTTTCTTGACGATTCTAATATATTCGCAGTACAAGTGGCTGTGGTAATAAAAGCCCTTGAGTAGCTCTGTGCCTTCTCATCCGCTTCTATAGGCTTTCTAAGTACGTCTTCATTCCTGAGATATGTGTTTGATAAACAGCAGTTTCACATTTCTGCCGTGCCCCTTAGCTTGGAGGGTTTTTTATGAATATAGAACCTAATCTTCCGGCGCCGGGTCGATTACGCATTCTCGTCGGCTCGATTACGATCTTTTGCGCCATTTCTCTACTTTTCTTACTCACGCCCAGTTCATCGGCGCAGTCCATGTTCGCCAATCTTTCCGGCACCGTCACCGACAATACCGGTGCGGTCATCCCCGGAGCCAAAGTCATCATTCAGGATATCAACAGCAAAATCCCCCGCACTGTAACCACGAACACCTCCGGTTACTTCTCAGTTTCAGAGCTCCCCGCCGGTACGTATAGCGTGACCGCCGAGGTTAAAGGATTCCGCAAATGGACGGCCACCGGCGTCATTCTTCAGAGCAGCGATGAGAAGAACATCAACATCTCGCTCGCGATCGGAAGCGAATCCGAGACGGTCGAAGTCATCGCGGCAGCCGGTGACGTCGCACTCGTCGACTCGGGCGAAAAATCTGCTAACCTTTCCGCCAAAGAGATTCAAGATTTATCTCTGGTCGGCCGCAATGCCATCGAACTCCTGAAGGTTCTGCCCGGGTTCACAATGAGCGCCAACAGCGGGCTCAACAAGCCCGCTTACAGCGGACAGGTTGTGGGCATCAACGGATACTGCGTTGGCACCGGCTGCAACGCTGGCGGCGTCGGTGGCAACTTGATGAATGGCCAACTGATGACCGTCAACCAGGATGGCCAGAACACGATCGACCCCGGTGCTTATGGCACCGCCAGCCCGGTCAACACCAATCCCGAATCGATTTCTGAAGTGAAGGTTTTGAGTTCAAACTTCACGGCGGAAAATGCTCAGGGTCCAGTTGTCGTGAACGCGACTACTAAAAGCGGCGGCAGCATTTTTCACGGCGGAGCATGGCTCTATGCGAGGAATTCGGCACTGAACGCCAACGAGGCTCTCTATAAAGACCCTTCGTATCTTCAGCCGAAACCAGGAGAGTCGTATTACTACCCCGGGGCTAAGATCGGCGGCCCTGTGATCATCCCCGGAACCAGTTTCAACAAGAGCCGCCAGAAATTATTCTTCTTCGAGATGTTCGAAGCGTACCGTCAGAAGCTCGATGGAGGTGTCGATCGGGCATTTATCCCGACTCCGGACATGCTGAACGGTGACTTCAGCTTCCTTAACACCTATACGTTCACTTACAACCATGACCCTGCCGTCTATGCGGTTCCTACCACGCCGGATTCAGCCACGTGGCTGGGTATGGCCAAACGGCAAGGCTGCCAAATCACCAATGCCGTCATGAACGCTGCCTGTATTGATCCTAACGCGCAACTTCTCCTCAGGGCCTTTTTGCCGAGCACCGGTTTCGTGGACCCCACAACACATAACGGGTTCAACTGGATCCAGGGATTCTCCAACGTGCCGCAAAATTCCTGGCAGAACATAACGCGCGAGGACATCAACATTAGCGACACGACGAAGGCCTATTTCACCTGGAGCAGACAGCGGGAAACGGCTGACATGGTGACTGGCCTCTGGGTTGGCGCTCAGGACTGGGCCGTCCCTACGCCCAGCCCCGTTCAGGGAATGAACGGATCCGACTCTCTCACTGCCAGTCTCCTGAAGATTATCTCGCCCACGATGACGAGCGAGACTACCTTCGGGTACACCTGGGTCAACTTCCCGACCAAACCGACCGACTTGAACAAGTACCTGCGCAGCAAAGTAGGCTACAACTCGACCGGAGTGTTTGGTGATTCCAATCTGCCGGCTGTCCTCAGTTGGAACGGCAGCATCGCTTCTATGGGCGATGTCGGTCACGACTATCATCCAGACATGATGGCGGTAAAGGCCATTCCCAGCGTCAAAACCAACCTTACCAAGGTGATTCGCACTCACACCACCAAGTACGGCTTCTTCTACCAGCACCTCTATAACAAGCAGGACAACTGGGGCCAGTACATGGGCGTGTACCAGTACAATCCCATTTGGTGGGGCGGCACTTCCGCGACGGGAAATCAGTACGCAGATGCGCTCATGGGCATCAACGCCAGCTATTACGAGCAAGCTCTACCACCGCCCTCCAATATCGCGCAGAATATCTACGCCTTCTACGCGCAGGACGACTGGAAGCTCAACCGACGCATCACCCTGCAGGCCGGTTTGCGCTTCGAGCACTATGCCAAACCTTACAATCCGGATCTCGGTCTCGCCATCTTTGACCCGCTGAAATATAACAATGGTGCTGGCACCAATCCCGGCGTTTCCTGGCACGCCACCAACTCGGGCGTTCCGTTGTCAGGCGCGGACAGCAGGATGTTCTACTACTCGCCTCGTGTTGGCGCGGCGATCGATGTCTTCGGTACTGGGAAGACTATTGTCCGCGGTGGATGGGGAAAGTATCGCGCTTATGACTCTGTCCAGAGCAACAACTACACCGCGCCCGCGCAAACCGCGCTCGGCGCCGTGAGTTGGAGCTGCGGCAACAATGATCCGCTTTGTCCTACCTGGGAGGACGTGGACAGCCACGCGTACACTCCGGTGCTTGGCCACCCTGTGCTGAACGGCACGAGCTTCAGCGCTGTCTTCCCACGAAATGACGAGCAGCCTCTGGTCACCAGCTACAGCCTGACCATCAATCAGCAACTGCCGAGCAAATTCAATTTGGAGCTTTCCTACGTTGGTAACAACACCAACTATCAGCAAGGACAGCCCAACATCAACTCGATTCCGGTCGGTGCGATGACTAATGCCATGTCGGAACACCCGGCCGACTGCACGGCAGGCGGTACCGACAATCGCACGGCCACCGCTTGCGAGAATCACTACCGGCCTTATCTTGCCTATCAGACCATCAATGAATCGGTGACTTGGGGCAAGGCACAGTATGATTCGTTCCAGGCGAGCATCCGGCGGAGTGTGGGAATACTCACTCTGCAAGGCAACTACACCTTTGGAAAGGCGATTGGGGATAACGGCCAGAGCGTCACGCCAATTGGCGCCTATGATGATTATGGACGGGATGCGCTGTATGGCATCCTGCCCTTCGACCGGGCCCATGCCTTCAGTGCCTCGTACGTGATCGATATACCCAAGATTCACTCCGGCAATGCGCTGCTCCGGGGTGCGGCCAATGGTTGGCAGATCTCGGGGATCACGATTGTCGAGACTGGTTCGCAGATTACCGCCAACAGCAATAGTCAGTTTGGGTTGAACAACTCCGCGACTCTTGCCATGCAATTGTTCGGCACGCCGGATCTTCCCGCGTACCCGGCTTACACCTGTAATCCGGCAAAGGGCCTGACCAGCGGTCGTTACATCAACCCGAATTGCATCACCGTCCCCACCGCAAGCCATCCGGCTTCCGGTCGCACGCCTTATCTGGCCGGTCCGATGTACTGGAATACGGACCTGACGCTAGCCAAGACTTTCAGGATTGAGGATCGTCACGAGGTGCAATTCCGGTTTGCGATGTTCAATCCTTTCAACCACTCGCTGTCCTCGTTCACCAGTGCTGACGGCAATGCAAAGATCTCTGGTTTCGACAGCAGCGGCCGCCCCACAAACGCCACGGATACTCAACACACGTGCCCCGGTCCCCAGTGCACTGCTATTGGCTACACCAACTACCACATGGGACATCGGGTGCTCGAGTTGGGAGTAAGGTACACGTTCTAGAAAAAACAGTTATATCGGCACACACGCACGGGATGGTTCTGCAAAGGCCATCCCGTGTATATTTCTCAGTTATGGCGGTGCTTCCCTCGTTTGTGTTGTTTCTGCTATTGGTTATTCCCGCCTTTGCCAAAGAACCCATCACGTTTGAAGAGATCTCAGAGCAAGCGGCAAGAGCTGTCGCGCAGGACCGCAGCAATGATGCGATTCGTCTCTTCCGCGCTGGTCTGAAACTGCACCCAGGTTGGGCGGAAGGCTGGTGGTCGCTCGGGACTTTATTTTACGACCAGGATCGCTTCAGCGATGCCGCAGCCGCATTTCGTCGTTTCCTTCCCCTCACTCCCAAACGCGGGCCTGCGTATGCGTTTCTCGCGCTCTGCGAATACGAAACGCGTGACCTCGATCAATCCTTGAGGCATTTCCGCGCATGGGCCAGCTCTGGATGGCCCGGCACCCGCGAAACGATCGATGTCGCGGTGTTTCATTTTGCGCTATTGCTCACACGCGAAGGCAAATTCGTCGAGGCTCTCTATCTGCTCACCCCGGAAGTCGTCAAAATGGGAAATACCCCAGCACTCACCGAAGCAATGGGACTCGCATCTCTCCGCATGCGCAATCTGCCAGAAGACTGTCCTCCGGAGCGCCGAGAGATGGTCTGGCTTGCAGGTCAGGCTGCGGCCTATGCCGAACACTTTCCGCCCGACTATGCGCGCGCAGACGAATACGCCGATCGCCTCCTGGTGCACTATGACACCCAGCCCGAAGTTCACTTTTTCCGCGGTACCCTGTTCAATTTCGAGAAGAAAAATAGCGCCGAGGCCGAGCGTGAATTTCGGAAAGAACTGGGAATTTCACCCGATCATGTTCCTGCGATGCTGGAGCTTGCTGCCATCGATCTCGGCGACGACAACCTGGAAGAAGCCTCAACGCTAGCCAAAAGAGCCATACAAGTGGATCCTCAAAATGCCGAGGCGCACCACATCATGGGACGTGTCTGGCTGGCGAAAGACCAACCGGAACCGGCTGCAGCGGAACTGGAAACTGCGAAGCGCCTGGCACCCACCAGTTCGAATGTTCGCAGCCATCTCGCGATCGCCTACGGCAAGCTGGGTCGCGTACAAGAAGCCAAAGCTGAAGCCGCCCTCGCGATTTCGCTAAAGAAGAAAGAAGACGTTCCGACCACGCCGCAAGAAAAGCTAAAACTAGCTACCGAACCGGAGCAGCGATGATCGGACTGCCGCAGCAGCGCAAAACGCTGTGCCGCCGCATGTCCTTGTTGGTGAAAATGGCGTTCCTCGTTCTGACGATGCTCGCGACCAGCGAAGCAGGCCACGCGACAACTCCCCAAAGCTTCCAACAACTGTCCGCCGCGGCCGATCGCGCTCGCGAACGGAGTCGAGACGACGACGCGATCCAACTCTATCGCCAAGCTCTTGCCCTCAGACCCGAGTCGGCGGAATGCCTGTGGTATCTGGGTCTACTTCTCTACGCAAAGAACCAATTCTTCCCAGCCCGCGATGCCTTGCGCACTTTCGTTGCCCTGCGTCCTGAAACAGGCGCCGCTTGGGCGTTCCTCGGGCTCAGCGAATTCCAGGTCCGCGAATATGCTCGCGCTCTCGACCACCTCCGGAGGGCGATGGCCACAGGCATGGGCGACGACGAGGATCTGAAGCAATCCGTCTTTTATTCCGTGAGTATTCTGCTGAGTCGACTTGAGCAGTATGACGACAGCATAGGCATGCTCGGCGCCATCGTGAATACGAAGCAATGCGACGACGTCATCATCGAAGCCGATGGCCTCGCCGGATTGCGGATGCCGCTTCTCCCGTCCGAAATTCCGCAGGACCGAAATGAACTGGTTCGCCTAGCCGGCAAGGGTGTTTGCGCCGCCCAGCAAGGCCGCGTCGATGACGCTCTCAAATCGTTTACAACGATGAGAGATTCCTTTCCCAAGGAACCGGGAGTCCATTTTCTGGTGGGCTCTTTTCTGATGAATACTCGGCCGGAAGAAGGCATCGCGGAGATGAAGCGTGAACTCGAAATCTCGGCGTCGCATGTTCCGGCACGAAATCGCCTCGCCGAACAGTACACAAAATCAGGACAATACGAGGATGCATTGAAATCGGCCCGAGAGGCCGAAAAGTTGGAGCCAAAGAATTTCTCTGTCAATATCACGCTAGGCGAGGCGCTTCTGGCAAAAGGCGATACCGCCGAGGGAATCAAGGAATTGGAAACTGCCAGGGAGCGAGCTCCGGAAAACACGCGTATCCGATGGGACCTGGCCCGCGCCTATACGGCGATCGGTCGAACTGAAGATGCCAAGCGAGAGAAACAGGAGCTTGAAAGACTCCAACAGCAGAACAATTTTACGGATGCAAAGCAGGAGTAACCCGAAGTGAAGGCTCGTGCGACGATCTTGCTTTGTATCCTTCTGCTCTTCTTTTGTGCGGGAGCCCTGTTAACCAAGCCCCATGTGGGCGTCCACGCCGCCCAACTACCAAAGGCTCCGATTGACTTCACTTTCCAGCCCATTGCGTTTTCGCTTGATAGCAGCGAGTCCCCACAACGCCATTCCCCCGAGACTATGGCTGGAGGCGTCGCCGTGTTTGATTACGACAACGACGGAAATTTGGACATTTTCTTCGTCAACGGCGCAGACATCGGCACACTGAAAAAGACCGCTCCGAAGTTCTGGGATCGCTTGTTCCATAACAATGGTGATGGAACCTTCACCGACGTAACCGAGAAAGCTGGACTCGCAGGTACCGGCTATGACTCGGGTGTCGCCATCGGCGACTTCGACAACGATGGCTTCGAGGACATCTTCGTGGGCGGTGTTTACCGCAACACCCTCTACCACAACAACGGTGACGGAACTTTTACGGATATCACGCAGAAAGCCGGCCTCAATCGCGCCGACCCCAAGTACGGTCCGCTATGGTCCGTTGGCGGCGCATGGCTTGACATTAACAACGACGGCCTGCTCGATCTCTTCATTGTGAACTATATGCGCTGGGACGGCGCGCACGAACCAGACTGTAAACTCAACGGCAAACCCGAATACTGCCACCCCAAGTTTTATAAAGAGACTCCCAGCCAGCTCTTCTTAAATAAAGGTGATGGCACCTTCGTGGACATCTCCGAGCAATCCGGCATTCGCGCGTCACTGGGTAAGGGCATGGGCGTAGGCGTAGCCGACTACGACGGGGACGGCCTTGTCGACATTTTTGTCGCCAACGATAAGCTGTTTAATTTCCTGTTTCACAATAAGGGGAAGTCTCACTTTGAAGAACAGGCATTTGAAGCGGGAGTGGCATTGCCTGAGCACGGTAATCTGATCTCCGGCATGGGAGTGTCTTTCGACGATCTGAATAACGACGGCTATCCCGACATTGTCTTGGTCGCCCTCGACAACGAAACTTTTCCCGTCTACCTGAACAACGGCAAGGGCGGATTTACAGAGATCACATCCCGCAGCGGCATGACCAAGCTGAGCAATCCTATGGCGGGGTACAGCCCCAACATCGCCGACTTCGATAATGATGGGTGGAAAGACATCTTCGTTTCTCGGGGGCATGTTCAATCCCCCGACATGGCCGATCGCCTGCAAGTCGACCAGCCGAATACAGTTTTTCGAAACTTGGACGGAACGAAATTCGTCGCGCTCACGGAGGAAGCAGGTTTTGGAGCCCAGCCGTTAAAGCGGCATCGGGGCTCAGCCTTTGGAGATTTCAATCACGACGGGAAGCTGGATGTGGTAGTCACCGCGTTGAGTTCGCCCGCGGAAATTTGGATGAACGACAGCCCAAATCAAAATCATTGGCTGGAAATTAAGCTGCAAGGCACGAAGAGTAATCGCGATGGCATAGGCGCTCGCATAAAACTAACCGCTGCTGGCAAAACTCAGTATGCCTTCGTGTCAACTGTTTCCGGCTATGCTTCTTCTAGCGCCGGCCCAGTCCACTTCGGCCTGGTGGATGCAAAAGCCGCAGACGAAGTCGAAATTCGCTGGCCATCGGGCACGACTCAAGTTCTGAAGAGCATAAGTGCCGATCAAATTTTGCATGTAAAAGAACCGAAGTAGAGGGAGAGTTCGTGGAGATGTCCCGGATGACTTATCTCCCGACCCTTTGAAGGGAAAGTCAATCAGGCAAGTGCGACACACTGTGGGAACTGTCGTGAGTTATGGCATCTTTACTGCTCCCTCTTCTCCGCGCGAGCCTTCTCGTTCAACTGCAAAACGATGTCACGCTCCCGCTTGCTGTCCTCCGGCCGCTTAAGTCGTGCATAGACGATTGCAAGCTGCGCGTGCACCTCCTGGAAGTCGGGCGATTCCTGTTCAATCTTCTCGAAAGTGCGGAGCGCCTCCTGCAATTTCCTGTCAGCTAGGCTCAGCATTCCAATCTGAAACCGTGCCTCGATGGATGTTGGCCGCAACTCCAAAGCTTTCTTCAGATAAGGCTCGGCGCCTGTAATGTCGCCATCGTGACGCAGCAAGCCACCAAGAAAGAGATTGGCATCGTAATCGTTGGGATCGGCTGTTAAAGCTCTCTCGAGTGCAGGCTTTGCGGCCTCACCATCGCCAGTGTCGATCAGAGCTTTGCCATACAATGACCAGACGCCAGGTAAATCGCCATTCTCTTCGGCCGCTTTGTGGAGTGTTGAAACGGCGGTCTTGGCATCGCCGGCGGCAAGCTGGGCCGCTCCTAAAAGCAGATTCATTTCGCCGGGCGAGCCGGTCTTCAGCGCCCGGTCAACAATCGTTTCCGCTTTTTGCACCTGTCCATCCCGCAGGAGTGCCATACCCAACGCGAAATCCACGGTGCGGTCATCGGGTCCTGCATCGTAGATCGGCTGGAGTAGCAAAATGGCGTCTCGGTTCCTACCCAGTCGCAGGTAACAGTCAGCCAACAAATACAGTGATTGACGGTTTTCCGGGTGTTTGCAGCGTAGGTGTTCCAAATCTCCAGCCGCTTCTGCGAATTTGGCTTGTTTATAGTGGGCCAGAGCGAGATTGAGAAGAATACCTGGATTCTCCGGATCTCTCTTCAACGCTGTTTGGTATTGCGCTACGGCCTCGTCATAGCGTCCCAGATGTGCAAGCGAAACCGCCAAATTCACCCTGGCCGCAGTCAAATCAGGGTGCTGCTGCAATAATTTTTCATAAAGGCGAACGGCTTTCTGAAGATCCCCACTTTTGTAAGCCGCATCCGCCTCCGCAAACATCTCTTGGGGAGAGGCAGTTGGAGAGGATACCTGAGGATGAGCTAGCACTAAACCGATGAATAAGTACAGACACGAAAGGCAATACACGACGGAAGATGAATGGCAGTTCCACTTCGCCGGCCGAAACTGGGCCGCGCGCCTCATTGTCTTATAACTTGTTAAATTTGTCACTCCATAGAAGGCTAGCAAAGAAATCGATGGGCTGAGTGAGGAATGTTTCTTCACCAACAGCGCACTGACGGAGTCAGAATTCTGGGGCCTACTCCGGGCAGATCACCTGCGCTGGCCTTGCCCGACATCGGGAATCCAGTGCAGGGCGTTCGAGCGATAGATCTTTTGCAGTACCGGGCCCGGTAGTTTCAAACCTTCTATTTTCACGCCATTGAGGTCGAGGGTCTCGTTCGTCGCAAAGTAGCGCCAGTCGCGAGCATAAACTTCCCGCCACGATTTGACGGTTTCTCCAACATTTGCGTCGGCCGTCATGTCCAGATCCGTGCCGTAGAGCACGCGGTCCTGATATTTGAGCAGGAACGCTTTCACCTTGTCCGGCGGCGTGAGCATCAGGTACTCCATGCGCGCGGCCGTATCGATAGCAAAATTCGGATAGCGATCCAGGCGGCTGGCGATGCCATCCAAATCCTTTTCCATGCTCCCCAAATGAACGCCTACCATGCGCAGGTCTGGATTCTGCTGGAGAATGTGATCGCGCGCTTCCAGGAGTATGTTCTTCGCGGGAAATCCTTTCTTGCCTCCGACCAGCCACTCTGGATGCTCTTTGTAATAGGACCAGACCGGGTCGCTTGGATCGGGTGGACCCCAAGCCACATTCGGCTCTGCTATGTGCGACATCAAAGTCTTTCCATGCTTCTGGATGGTCGCATAGATAGGCGTAAACTTTGCATCATCGGGCATGATGTAATTGCCTTTGGCGTCTTTGATCTCCATTCCCATGTTTTTCCAGATCTTGACCGCAATTGCACCGTTCTTGAAATCCCGCTCAATTTGCCGGATGGCTTCCTTCGGGAATGTCTGATCGTTGAACTTGTAAGGATTGAACGTTGTGCACAGCTTAACGTGCCCCTCGCTTGATCGGATCAGCTTCCAAGCGTCGTCAATCTGCGGCTGAAGCTCTCTGCGGTAGGACAGTGTGTCATCCATGACCAGGATGTTGATCAGCTTCAGATTAAGTTTCTCCAGCATGGCCTGAAACGCCGGATCTGTCTTGAATACATGAACGTGCGCATCGATCGGCTGAAGAGCCGCCAGTGATTTGAGCGCTTGCTCCTCGGCGGCCTGTGGTTCAGCTGCCGAGACATGGAACGAGGCGAGCAAGATGCCCGCAGACACTAAAACGAGCAGGATGCAGAACGGGCAGCCCGATCGCATAAGTCCATCTCCTTTCGGACTATAAAAGAATTGGCCGGATTCCTGTTATTTCGCAGAAATCGGCGAGTGCCTGATAAAGGTGAGAGCCGTATCCCAAACATGCGTACTCGTTCGTCCAGTTTTGCAGAAGCTGTTCCATGTCGCAGTGTGCGGTGATGAAGCCATGCGGCCAGAAAGGTATTCCGCACTCGTCGAGCCTTCGATTGATTTCACTGACGGGTGGTTCGAAGACGGTGGCTCGGGTAATGACCATCCGGAATTCACCGTTTACGCGTCCGAGACGTGCCAATGCGCCCTCGCCGACTTTGCAGATCAACCTCACCGATAATCCGCCAGCTTCTCCTTCCGTCGGAATGCCATGCTCGGCAAAGCCGGCCGGACCCAACTTCCCGGCCAGAGACGGCGGGCAGGCGCCATCTCCAATGATCTTGATTTCTTTCCTTTGCACATCCACGTGTTGAAGGTCGCCATAGTAAACGCGTTCCTTGCTCAGTTTCGTCAAAAGCAGGACCGTAAGAGCAGTATTGAAATCACCTAGCGTCGAAGTGCCGTAGCCATCATCCAGCATCATGCTTTGCGCAAAGCAGGTGGCAGAATAATGATCGCCAAGCCCGGGAAAGGATTGGATGGTATAGAAATCGAATTTCTCCTGCTCGACAATTTTTTTCAGGCCGAGATAGAGACGAATCGAGCGCTCGTTGACCACAGACTTGTCGGGAGGTTTTCCGAACAATTTCTCTAGACGCGGAGTGAGCGCGTCGATTTCTTTACTGGTGATTTGATCGGCAGACCGAATCACGGCAGTTGTGTCGCGCGAATCGATATCAATGCCGAACATGCGCATCCACTGGGAGGGGTCGGCGACTCCGCAAGTTTGGCCCATCCCTCGTCCTCCAAAAGCCCCGATAGTGGAGAGATTCAGCCAGTTCTTCATGTGGGCGGCACGTGCGTAGCTCGCGATTTTTGCAACGGTATCCCCGTCATCGGCGGCCCCGTAGACGAATTTGTGGGGCACACCAATTTCGAGCAGTCCACCGTGCATGACCAGGCCGCCCACAGGGCGCCAACCCTGCGAACCGGGATGAGTCCACAAAAGAATTCCCTTGCCCGCGGCCGCATAGTCACGAATCGCTCCGACAAGATGAGCAGCCCACACCCACGTGCCTGAAAACAGCACCACAGCATCGATCTGTGGATCATTCTTCATCCGTCGCAGCACCGCAATGGCCTCCGCTTTCGAGGCGATCACCGTCTCATGCCGGACGACTTTCACGCCGGCGGCTATCAACGCTTGTTGGGCTCGTTCGACCAGGGCATCGTCGATGAAAGGCACACCGGCCGGGTCTTTCAGTCCATCCTTGTGAACACCGTAGACAATGAATCCAATCGTTGGTTCGATCATAAGTCCCCCTGGAAATCGTTTCTTTCACGACGGTGCGCGCAGTCCCGCGAGACTTCTATAGAGGTTTTGGTACCGCTTCGTGAAATCGCGATAGGTGGTGGCGAGGTTCGAGTCCGGCTCATCGGTATCGATCACCTTCACCAACCGCTCGACTGTTTGAGAAATGCTCTTGTACTTCCCAGCCCCCAATCCCGCGAGAATCGCAGTGCCGAGACAGACCGCATCGGAGCTTGACGTGCGATGGAGACGACAACCACTTAAGGCAGCGCGCAATCTCATGCCGAGCTTGGATCGACATCCGCCTCCGGTGACGTACACATCGCTGAAGTTTCCTGCGACACGCTGCAAAAGCCTGGCCATCGCGGCAAACTCACAGGCAATCCCTTCCAGAATCCCTTTGTAGATATCCGACGCGGTCGTTGCCGGTCGCAATCCTGCAATCACTCCACTGGCTCTGGGATCAAAGTCGGGATTACACGTGCCCAGTAGGTGAGGAGCAATCAAAAGTCCGCCCGGTCCGGCGGGAGCGCGACTCTCCCATGCGGAGCAGACGCGATCGATTGTGTCTGGCGCGTGACGCTCATCTCTAATCAAGCCTAAGAACCACTCCAGCATGATGCCTGCGGGAAAGTAGGCCAGCGTCACATAACGGTCCGGCACTACATGGCAGTAAGTATTCAGATTGGCCGCATACGCGTCTTCATTGATGGCAGGCTCTTTTGATGGCGCCAATAGGCATTCATACGTCCCAAGGGAGGCGGAAACGCGACCTGGCTCGATGGCACCCATGCCCAAGGCTGCGCAGGGCTGATCGTGGCCGCCGACTACAACGGGAGTTCCCACAGGCACACCGAGATCCTGGGCTATCCCCGGTACCAACTGGCCCGCTACCGTGCCGGTTGGAACTGCCGTCGGAAAGAGATCGTGATCCAACTCGCATGCGTCGAGTATTTCTCCAGACCACTCCTTGCGGCGTACATCGAAAGCGAGAAAGCGGGAGGCCAGCGAATAATCCACGCAAGGCTGAACTCCGAGCTGTGCCAGTAAGTAGCTGGTGACCGGCAGGAATCGTCGCGTGCTCGAGAAAACGTCGGGCTGATGTTCTCGCATCCACAGAATCTTGGGCAGCGGATACATCAGGTGAATCGTTAGCCCGGTGATATCGAAAATGCGCTTAGGATCGAAGATCTGCTTCAGCCGGTCAGCATGTGTCACCGCCCGATCATCCATATTCAGGATCGCCGGTGAGATCGGCTGATTTCGCTCGTCAACCGCCACGAATGTCTCGCCATGGGAACTGATACCAATGGCCTCAATCGCATCGCTCGCTGTATCGCGGGAAAGCTTGCTGGTTACCTGGCGAAAGGCCTGCCAAAACACATTTGCCGACAATTCACTCCTTGATGGCATAGGAGTGCTGGATATGTAGGGATGGGAAGTTTCGGCGAGAACTTGGCCGTCGAGCGCATAGGCGATTGCTTTACAACTGCTGGATCCCATGTCAATCGCAAGCAGGCTCATCACTCACCTTGGCGGCCGCTGCTTGCCACGCATCACCGCGTGCAAGCGTTGCATCAGTGCCGGTATGTTTTCGGCCTGGAACACGTTTCGCCCGAAAAACACGCCCGCGGCCCCGGAGTCCACGATCCCTTGTGTGACCTGCAGTATTTGTTCGTCGGAGCCGGAGCGCGTGCCTCCCAGGACGAGAATCGGGATTGGGCAGGCATCGATTACCGTTCGCATAGTTTCTGTATCACCGGAGTATTCGGTCTTGATTACATCAGCACCCAACTCGGCAGCCACGCGCGAATGCAGTTTCAGCCACTCGGGAGCGTTGGGGTTACGGAGATTTTTTCCCCGAGCCAGCGATTCGACAATGAGAGGAATACCGAGTTGCTCACATTCCCGTGCGACCGCACCTACCCGCCGAATTTCCTCCCGCTCGAAACTGGTATCTCCGCTGCCCAGCACCAGAAAGGTGATAACCGCATCGGCTCCCAACCGAACCGCATCTTCAGGATGTCCAATCAGGCAACTGCGAAATTCGGAGGCGGGATTGATAGGTGCTGTGCCGAGCGCCGTGGTCCAGTCGAGACGAGCGATTAGAGCAGGCAGAGGCGAATCATCTTTCACCGCGTCTGCCACGTAGCGAAAGCTGCCGAGGTTGAGCAAGATCGCGTCAGCGTTGCCCTCGATGAATTGGGCTATCTGCGACGCCGGATTGGCGGTTCCTGGGATCGGGCCGTGAACAAGCGGATGATCAAAGGCGATGACCAAGCTTCCGCGGTTGCGCGGAAGAATGCGGCGTAGGCGTACGTTCTTCCCTGGTTGACTCACAGCTATCCTTGGTGAAACGATACACTGGCTGGAAATGTAATCGTCTTGGCCGCGGATGTCAACGCGCCTTTCTTTTTTTGCGCGGCCTGAGATGATTGCAAGGGTCAGCTAAGCGAACATGCACAATTGGCAATAACTCGGAGACAGGTGCCGTCATGACTGATGTTCGTAAACGTGATTTATATGAATGGTGCAAGGTCCCTGCCAAGGGGTTGGCCGATCATCCCAAACGGAAAGTGCACTTCCGGCTAGTGCGGGATTCAGCGGCCATGGGACAGCTGATGGCCCAGGAATTGATTTCGCTCATCGAAGCAAACAATCGAGAAGCTCGTTCCACGCGCGCCATCATTCCTTGTGGGCCGAAATGCTGGTACGAACCCTTCACGGAGCTCGTGAACCAGCGCGCCGTTTCACTTCGTCGACTCTTCGTCTTTCACATGGATGAATGTCTCGATTGGCAAGCACGGCCTTTGCCCAGAAACCACCCTTACAATTTTCGCACCTTCATGGAGCAGCACTTCTATGGAGGGATCCTTCCGAGCCTGGCCGTGCCGCAAGATCAGCGATTCTGGTTGCTGCCCACAACTGTCGATCAGGTAAAAGCTGCAATCGATGCGGCGCCGATTGACATCACGCTTGGAGGTTGGGGACAGGATGGGCACGTGGCCTACAACCAGGCACGTCGTCATCCCTATAGCACAATTTCATTGGAGGAATTGGCAGCTTCCACCATCCGGGTGCAGGAAAACAACGTCGACACGATTCTGGCATTGGCGCAGCGTTCGTTTGGCGCAGCGTATCAATTTGTCCCGCCGATGTCGATCACCCTGGGGTTACGCGAATGCCTCTCCGCGAAGAAAGTACGGGTGTACAGCGATACGGGCGCCTGGAAGCAAACTGCCTTGCGGGTAGCATTGTTCGCCGACCCTACGCCCGAGTATCCCATGACCTTGTTGCAGGGACATCCGGACGCATTAATCACGGCGACGGAAGAAACCGCCACTCACCCAATTAGTGAGAACCCGGACTGGGACCTTCTCTAGGAGACGCATGCGCGTTCTACGAATTGACGAGTACTCGCTCTTTCGGCAATTGGTTGGGGTCGGTGGACTCGGGACGGGAATGTTCTTCGCCCTTGAGGGCAACCACACGCTGGGCCGCAATGAAAGCAGGCTGGGGAGTCTGCTAGACGTGCGTGACTACTGCAAAATGCACATCGTTTCTCACTACGTGGCAAAGCTTCTGGGTGCCGAGCAAGGACCATTCTCGGTTTTGCCGTTGGGTAAGGTCGGCGGTGACGCTGCCGGTGCTTTCGTTTTAAATGAAATGCGCAGTGCCGGTATCGACACGCGCTTTGTGAAAGTAGCCGCCGGGAAACCAACTTTGTTCAGCGTTTGTTTCCAATATCCCGATGGAAACGGCGGCAACATCACGACTTCCAATTCGGCGGCCGGTGAATTTTCAGAAGAAGACATCGACCAGGCCTGGAGCTCCTTGGATTCCACCGGTGCAAAGACTGTTGCGGTGCTTGTGCCGGAAGTCCCAGTCGTGTCACGCAGACATTTCCTACATCTGGCAAAAGAGGCCGGGGCATTCTGTGTAGCCTCGTTTGTTCTCGGCGAAATCGCGGCGGCAAAGCGACTCGGGATGTTTGATGATTTGGACCTCGTCGCGCTGAATGAGGAAGAGGCGGCAGAATTTGTGGGTGAACCACACACGGGAAGCAATCCAGAGAGTATTGTCGACCGACTGGGATACCTGCTGACTTCCAGCCATCCGCAGTTGAGCGTGGTCATGAGTGCCGGCAAAGACGGCGCCTATTGCATCGACCGCTCGGGGTGGAGTTACTCTCCTGCCCCCTTGGTAGAAGTTGCCTCAACCGCCGGTGCTGGAGATTGCCTGCTGGGGGGAATTCTGGCTGCATTGGCGGCGGGAATTACCTTGCGCAGCACGCACGGGCAGATTCAGAAGGAACCTCGGCTGGAAAATGCAGTCGACTTGGGCGTTCTCTTGGCGAGCTATAAGGTCACGTCGCCGCACACGATCCATCCCACTGCTTCACTCGATACTCTTCTGCAATTCACAGAACAATTCACAATTCCCATAGCCCCGCAAATCCAGCAACTGTTTACCGAAATGGAAGTCATCAAGGCGAATTCCTAAAGGTCGTGGTTTTCTTTTTTGCGTGGTGGGGTCTCGCCTTCAGGTCGAGCAGGGGAGCCCGGAACCGACAAACTTTTTGCCTTGACAGTGCCAGATAAAGGGGTATATCAAGGACGGCTAGGTGAAACGTTACACCTGCATCGTTTCCCAACAAGAGGGGGTGCTTTGGTTCTCTTTCTCTCTCGGACTCCTGTTCCCAGATGCTCTAGCGTACGTCTATCGGCAGTTCTGCTCTTTCTCTTAGCTGTAATTGCCTGCACTCGCAAGATCCCGGAGTCAAACGCCAATCTCGTATCCCAAATTCAGATCACGTCCACCGAGTCTCTTGTCATACGAACTTCCACTGCGGAATTTCGTTTTAATCCAAACGGATCTCTGCAAGCGAGCCTGTTGCGGGGGGGCGAATCCGTCACGTTGGATGATCCACGAATTAGCCCCGGGGGGAACTCGATCACCGCAGCCGGCAAGGAGATCGCCGACTTCTCTTTTGATGTGAATCATGCAAAGGTCAACCCGGCTTCTGGCCGATTGGGATCAACCGGCAAGCAGATTGAGATTTCCGGGAAGAGCGCTTCGGCTCCAGATATGCGGAGCACTGCAATTCTGGAGATCTACGACGAGTTCCCGTCGGTCTTGCTGAGCAGTATTTCCTTCAAGAGTTCGGGGCAGCATGACATTTCCATCGACAAGATCGTTACACAACGTCATTCATTCAACGCATCTCTGTCGAACCGCAATGCTGCTCCTTACTCTATGTGGTCGTTCCACGGGTCCAGTGAGGCTTGGGGCAAAGACGACGTAGTCGCCCTGAATGCGAAATATACACGCGACAATCCAATGCAGACCATGCTGCATAACGATGAAAACGGGACCGGGGGCGGCATTCCGGTCGTCGCGTTCTGGACTGGCGCAGTGGGCGAAGCTATTGGCCATGCCGAGACCGTGCCGCTAAAGCTGACCATGCCCGTGAAAACTCAGCCGGCTGGGGACGTGAGTGCTGCTATTTCGCTGGACGGCCCGGTGACGCTACACCCGGGAGAAGTCTATACATCGCCACTCACTTTTCTTACTGTTTTTCACGGTGATTTTTATCAAGCGTTGAGCACTTATTCGAAGATCCTGCAAGAGCGCGGAATGAGCCTGGCGCACCCCACCGAGGCAGACTACCAGGCGAACTGGTGTGGCTGGGGTTACGAGATGGATTTCACTCCCAAGCAAATGTTAGGCACTGTCCCCAAGTTGAAGGAACTCGGCTTGAAGTGGGCCACCTTGGATGCGGGCTGGTTCCGCGCACGAGGGGACTGGGAGCCGCGCAAAGACACTTTTCCGGACGATTCGCTGCAGAAGGTTGTGAAGGCATTCCACGATGAAGGGATTAGGATCACGCTTTGGTGGATTCCTCTAGTTGCCGAAGACGGCCGAGGCAAGGACATTCTGAATCATCGCCCGTATCAATTGTCGAATGTGGTAAGAGAGCATCCCGACTGGCTGATACTCGGCAAGGACGGCAAACCGGCGCGCGCTACCGCAGACCTGGGTGCGCTCTGTCCCGCAGTGCCGGAAGTGCAGCAATACTACAAGCAGCTGACGGAGCGCTTCATCCGGGATTGGGACTTTGATGGTCACAAGCTCGATTTTTCCTATACCGTTCCGGCCTGCTACAACCCGAAGCATCACCACCAGTCGCCAAACGATTCCATTGCTGCGGTGGGAAGCGTATACAAGATCATCCTCGACACCACGCGTGCCCTGAAGCCCGAAAGTGTTACCCAGGCGTGCCCTTGCGGAACCCCGCCCAGCCTCGCCTGGCTGCCCTATATCGATCAGCCAGTAACGGCCGATCCCGTGGGTGCGCGCCAGGTACGTCTTCGAACCAAGATGTACAAAGCACTTCTTGGCCCCGAAGCTCCCGTCTACGGTGATCATGTCGAACTCACTGAAATGGAGATGAGCAACACGCTGCAGGAAATCGACAAAGGACGAGACTTCGCTTCCGAGGTCGGCGTGGGCGCAGTCGTCGGCACCAAATTCACGTGGCCCGACTATGGTCCGAAATTCAAGATGGTTGAGCTCACTCGCGACAAAGAACAGCACTGGAAAAAGTGGATCGATATTTACAACACCAAGATGCTTTCCAAGGGAGAATTCCTTGATCTTTATATTTATGGATACGACACTCCAGAGGCCTATGCGATTGCGAAGGACGGACGCATGTACTACGCTTTTTACGCTCCGGAAAACCAAAAAAGTTGGTCGGGAGAAATCGAACTTCGCGGCCTGAAAGCGGGGCGTTACGCGGTAAGTGATTACGAACAGAACAAGCCATTAGGAATTGTGGACGCAGCCACTCCTCGTATGGAGGTTTCCTTTAGCGAGCACCTGCTGCTTGAAGCCGCGCGGCAGTAGCTCGCGGCAAAACTTAAGCCCCGAATGTCAGTTTGCCCGTCATGTTGTTCATAGCTGGAGGTCATTCATGAACCGTCTTCAAGATCTTTTTGTCACAACACTTATCGTGATTTTGAGTGCCGGAATGGCCTGGGCTCAAAAAGATATGGGGAGTATTGTCGGCACGGTGCGGGATCCTTCGGGTGCAGTCGTTGTGGGCGCCAAACTGACCATCGCCGATGCCGATCGTGGCACGACCCTCGAAACCACGACCAACATAAGCGGAGAATATTCTGCCAATCCGCTCCGCGTCGGGCGGTATTACGTAAGCGTCGAAAAATCGGGATTTCCCAAACAGGTCGTCGGCCCCATCGAGGTCAACGTACAGGCCCGGCCTGAAGTGAACTTTGTTCTGCGTGTAGGCCAGATTACCGAGACGATTACGGTTACGTCGGAAGGCCCCCAGCTGGAGACCGAGACTTCGGAACTGGGCCAAGTGGTGAGCGGCAAGCAAGCTACGACCCTGCCGCTCAACGGCCGCAACTTCGCCCAGCTGGCGCAACTGGCGGCCGGCGTTGCGCCCGCCGAACCCGGATCGAGAACCGAGACCAGCTTTGGATTCAGCTCCAACGGCGCGCGGGCCCTGCAGAACAATTACCTGCTCGATGGAATCGACAACAACGCTAACCTGGGGGATGTGTTGAACGGCAGTGCGTACGTGATTCAACCCTCGGTCGATGCGATCGGCGAATTCAAAGTGCAAACGAATTCCTACAGCGCCGAATTCGGCCGAGGCAACGGGGCCATCATGAATGCTGTCATCAAGTCAGGGACGAACGCATTCCATGGCAACGCTTACGAGTTTTTCCGGAACGATAAACTCGATGGACGGAATGCTTTCGATTTCTTTGGGCGGCAACCGTATCAACAAAACCAGTTCGGTGCCACCCTCGGTGGCCCGATCATCAAGAGCCGCACATTCTTCTTTGTCGATTACGAAGGCCTACGCATTCGTCAGGCTCTACCGCAGCTTTTGCTGATTCCTACGCATGATCAGTTGGGCGGAGACTTTTCGAGTTTTCTCGATCTAAGCACTCCCATCCTCGATCCCCAAACGGGATCCACTGTTCTCGATTGCAGTGGCAACCCGACCTACCAAGGTGAAATCTTCGACCCACATCTCACGCAGACGGTGGCCGCAAGCGGCAATTATCCGAACGGAATGTGCGGCGTTCCTGTTGGAGTAACTGCCGGCGGACTGCCGACAAACATCATCCCGGCTGGTTCGATCGACCCTGTTGCGGCGCAATTAGCTGCTCTGTATCCCGCGCCGGTGCCCGGGTTCGACATTGGCGGTAATAACTACCTGGTGGATCCCAAAAAGAGTCTTGAACAGAATAACTTTGATGTCCGCGTGGATCATCGCTTCTCCAGCAGGGATGACTTTTTTGCGCGCTTCAGCTATGAGGATCAACCCATCCACACTCCCGGACCTTTCACGAATTACCTCGACGGCGGGGGATTCACAGCCGGCAACCAGGACAATTCCTATCGGAGTGTAGCAATAAGCGAAGTCCATACTTTCTCGGCGAGAGTCATCAACGAATTTCGTCTGGGGTACAACCGCATCAACTCTCATCGTTTGCAGCCCTTTTCGAACACCGACGTCTCGGGTCAACTCGGGCTGAAAGGGGTACCGTTCTCGCCTGGATTTGGCGGCCTGCCCAGCATGTGCTTTGTGAATTACTCGTGCATCGGAGCATCTGATTTTCTGCCCTCCATCGAGAAGCAGAACAGCTATGTGCTCAATGAGAATCTTATCTGGGCGCACGGGCGTCACTCGATGAAATTTGGCACGGAGCTCCGATTCGAGCAGTTCACGATGGGTCAGATTTCAGCTCCGCGTGGGGACTTGAGCTTTGGTCAGGATTTCACTGCTAACCCGGCGCTGCCGGTCAATGGAGATGGGTCAACGAGCGGAGGCGAAGACATTGCATCATTTCTCCTTGGGGTACCGGACGGGGCGAACATTGTAAACAAGCACATTCCCGACTATCACCGGAAGATTTTCGCGTTCTTCGGACAGGATGACTTCCGTGTCAGCGACCGGCTCACGCTAAATCTTGGCCTGCGCTATGAACTCTTTCGGCCGGTGACCGATGGCAAGAATCAGATGGCCTCGTTTGATTTCGGCTCCGATACCCTCATCGTTCCCAAGGGGCAAACGGCCGAGCTAACACCGACCATCAGTTCTTTTCTTCCCATCATGCGAAATGGGTCGCCGAGTCTGGTGAATCCCGATTACCGAACCTTCGCGCCCCGCATCGGCTTTGCCTACAAACTCAAAGAACCCCTGGTCCTACGCGCAGGGTACGGGATCTTCTATGGTGGGCAGGAGAGCGGACCTTTCTCGTTTCCCAGCCCCGGCTTTAATCCCCCCTACTTTTTGAGTCAGTCCTTCAGCTCACCCTGCGGGAGTCCCGTGCCTGCGAATGCGAACTCAGCTGATCCAGGGAATTGCGCGATCGGCCTTAAGGAGAACGATTCCAGCCAGATGATCGCGAACTTCTGGGCCCAAGGCTTCCCCGCAAATTCGCTGTCGGACCCCAATAATCCACTCCTTTATTCCATCGACCGTAACATTCGAACTCCGATGATGCAGCAGTGGCACCTTGGACTGGAGTATCAACTGCCCAGCCAAACTGTTCTAGGGGTGTCGTACGCGGGATCTCACGGTACTCACCTCTATGGGTTTTACAACGGAAACCAAGCTGTGCCCAGCACGGACCCCAATGAACCCTTGGCGCCGCGTCGTCCGTTCCCGTCGGTTGATGGCACGATTGACGCCTTCCGGGCGAACACCAACTCTAACTACAATTCCTTGCAGGCGAGCCTGGAAAAACGCCTAACTCACGGGCTCATGTTCCAGGCGGCGTACACCTACGCACATGCGCAGGACGAAGCTTCCAGCGCGAGTCTCGGTTCGTTGGGCAACGGCGATTTTCGTGATCAGCGCTTCCCCGGCCTGGAATACGGAAACTCCGACTTCGACGTCCGTCATCGTTTCACCATCAGCTATTCCTATGACTTGCCGTTCGGTCACGGCAAGCTCTTCGGCGGAAATGCCAGCGGTGTGGTGAATCAGATCATCGGCAATTGGCAAATCGCCGGCATCACCTCGGCCTCCACAGGAAACTACTTCACCGTTACGGATCCGTTCGTGAACAGTGCGAATAACGATTGCGGCGGAACCGTAAGCTATAACTGTTCACGGCCAAATGTGGTGGACGATCCGAATGGCAAGCCTTGCATTGCCGGCACGTTTTTCAACACCTGCGCTTTTGAGAGCAATCTAGTTCAGGGAACATACGGAAATGAACCGCGCAATTCAGTACGTGGACCGGGTTACCAGAGCTGGGACATAACGGTGGGCAAGCTGTTCCCGATCAAAGAGCAGATGAGGATCGAATTCCGCGCAGATTTCTTCAATGTCTGGAACCACATGAACCCTCTCTGGGGGCCCATCGGAGCCGCGGGCCAGGTTGAGCCCGTAGCCATTGAAGTGGGTACACCACAAGAGGGCCAATATCAGGCGGCCCGTGACCCGCGTTTCATTCAATTTGCGCTGAAGTTTTATTTCTAGCACGACTGTGAACTGCAAACGAATTGTAAGGAGAGGCCGAAAAACGATCGGCCTTTTCTATTAAGGAAGCCTATGGCGAGTGCACCGTCAAGCAATCCGTCAGGAACGATCAGCCTGCGCCGGGCTCTCGGCCTGTGGGACCTAATTCTGTACGGGATGATCGTGATCCAGCCGACGGCTCCCATGCCCGTTTACGGCGTCATGAGTCAACGTGCGCACGGGCACGCGGTGACGACGGTTCTGATTGCGATGGTGGCGATGCTCTTCACCGCCGTGGCCTATGGACGCATGGCGCGGGCGTACCCCAGTGCGGGATCAGCGTTCACCTATGTGGGCTCCGAAATTCATCCTGCGTTAGGCTACGTCACAGGTTGGAGCATGGCCATGGATTACATGCTCAATCCAATCGTGTGCACGATTCTGTGCAGCAAGTTCGCTCTCAACTTCTTTCCGGAGATTCCCTACGCAATTTTCGTGATCTTCTTTATTTCACTATTTACCGGCTTGAATCTTTTCGGCATCCGCACCTCGGCGCGCATTAACGAAACCCTGGCCGCTGGCATGGGCATCGTGATCCTCATTTTTCTCGCGACCGCCGCGCGATACGTGCTCCATACTCCCCACGATGGTGTAGCCTTTTTTACGCATCCTTTCTATGACCCCCAAACTTTCAGCAGATCGGCGGTTTTGGGCGGCACCTCGCTTGCCGTACTGACTTACATTGGGTTCGATGGCATTTCTACACTTTCGGAAGAGGCCGAGAATCCACGACGGAATATTCTGCTTGCAACTGTTCTGGTATGCCTGATCACGGGTGTGCTTGCTTCGGTTGAGGTCTACGCGGCGCAACTCGTGTGGCCGGGAACACAACCGTTTCCGGACGTAGATACCGCGTTTGTGCATGTCGCAGGACGGGCTGGGGGGGCATGGTTGTTCTTGCTGATCAACATTACATTGCTGGTAGCGACCATCGGCTCCGGCATGGGATCGCAACTCGGAGCGGCGCGCCTGTTATATGGAATGGGGCGGAGCAATGCGCTTCCCAAGTCGTTCTTCGGGGCAATTGAGCCGAAGCGCCGCATTCCGCAAAATAATGTCATATTTGTCGGCGCGTTGGCGCTCGCCGGAACTGCCGTGCTGACCTTTGAGCGTGCCGCCGAGCTACTGAATTTCGGCGCCTTGCTGGCCTTCATGGGGGTCAATGCTGCGTCCTTTACGCGATATTTCCTGCGGGAACGTCAAAGAACGCTCATCAACTTTCTTCCACCCATTCTGGGCTTCACCATTTGCCTGGTGTTGTGGATGAACCTCAGTCATCCCGCCAAAATCGCCGGCATCGTATGGATGGTGCTGGGCATTGCCTATGGTGCTTACCGGACAGGCGGCTTTCGCGCGGAGTTGGTTTCCTTCGATGTTCCCGATGACGCCGAAAAAAACGTCGGAATGATTGAACCGTGATTCAAAACGAGGAGGAAGTATGGCCATCATCTTGCGCTTGGTACAGCAGTTTCAACACTCCAGGACAGACGAATTCATGGCGCTTGAGAAAGAATTCTCGCAGCTAGAGCATCGCGGTATTCTTCCGCGCGGTGAGCGCTTGATCCCAATTTCAGGACGCGGGCCCAGGAATACCGTGATCTGGCAGCGCCGCTTCGAGAGCTTGGCCGACGCGGAAGCAGCACTTAAGCTTTTCGACACAAACCCCGAACATACCGAACTCGCCAACAAACAAAAGCATTTCTTCGAATGCACCTGGATCGAGTTTTATGAGGTCGTCGACTGGTAGGCGAAGCGTTCATGATCAAGATTTTCCTGCGGGACACGTGGAGTCACGTACAACAAGCTTGGGGATGACTTTGCGATGTTTCGGTGGCAATGTGAGATTATTCGCAGCCGCGCGCATCAAGTCCTCGATGATTTCGGCGCCCAACGAACCCTGCAGTTCAAGTTGCTGCTCAATGGTAGTCAGCGGGGGATTGTAAAAAGCCGCGCTCGGGATGTCGTCAAACCCCACGATCGAGCAGTCTTCCGGTACTCGTCGTCCCGACTTCGTAAGTGCCCGTATCGCGGCGCAGGCGCTGAGATCATCAAACGTAACCATAGCCGTAAAACGGGACCGGCGGCGCAGGAGTTCCTCGGTGAGCTCGTACGCTTCCCGAAACGTGGAGTTTCGTCCCTTGATCTGCACAATGAGGTCGGGATTGACTTCGAGACCCGCCTCTTGGGCAAAGCCTTCCAATCCCTGCCACCGCTGAATGCTGTCAACCAGGATATCTGGACCCTTGATAAACGCCAATTTGGTATGGCCCAAATCATAGAGATGTTGGATAGCGAGCCGGGTTCCAGCAGAGTTATCAACCACGACCGAACTGACGGGGACATTCGACAATTCGCGCCCAATGACCACGGCCGGGATATTTCGCTCGGAAAACTCTGAAAGCAGCTTGCTATCCAGATAGAGCGGGTTGGCGATAGAGATGATACCTTCCACTCGGCGGCCCAGGAGCATGTCGAGACAGGTTTGAAATTGCGAGCGGTCATCCTGCAAGTCGGTAACGATCGGAAAAAGTCCAGATGGCCGTATGTGGTTCTGTATACCACGCAGGATCTGCGTGCAATAAGGATCAGTCAGATCAAATACCATCACCCCCAGCGTCTGGCTGCGATTGCTGCGCAGCGAGCGCGCATGCAGATTCGGCCGATAACCCAACCGGCGCGCTACTTCCCAGATCCGATTGCGCGTGCGCTCGGGAATGCGGCTGACGCCGGCGCCGTTGTTCAGGACCATCGACACCGTGGTTACGGAAAAGCCACTTTTGCCCGCCACCTCCCGGATTGTGATCATTTCGAATCTCCCGAGACAGGACTCATCTCTACCACGTCATTGTGCAAGCGCGCACTGAAATAAAAGCATCTCGAGTTCATCGTGATCGTTCACAACCCAATTGGCCTCGCTCAAATCTTCCTTCGAAAGAGTGGTGCAGAGACCTATGACAGCGCAACCCGCCGCACGCGCTGCTTCGATGCCAAAGGGAGCATTCTCAATCACAACACAGGAAGCCGGATCAGCCTGCAGGAGTTGCGTCGCCCGTAGAAATGGCTCCGGATTCGGCTTCCCCCGCGCCACATCGTCGGCTGTCACAATGATGTCGAACCATCGTGCCTCCTCCGGTTGCAGCACGCTGTGCAGCGACTTCCTCGAAGACCCGGTGACCAACCCATTGCGGCAGCCCACGTGTCGCAATCTGCTCAGCAGCCGAGGTATTGCAGGAAATAACTTTCGCTCACCGATCCGAATGTCATACTCCCGACGTCGGATCACGAGGTCTCTGATCTTATCGTCATCCACACGGACATGATGCCTATCGAAGATCGCCCGCAAGAGAACCGGCGTTGGCTCACCTTCGCGCAAGAAAATCTCACGTGGAGTGGTGCGGATACCCTCCTCCCGCAATACCATTTCATACGCCCCGTAGAAACTACGACCGGAATCTACCAGCACGCCGTCCCAATCCCACAAGACTACAGAGAAACAATGCTGGGCGAGCTGAGAGATGCTCATTTGGTTTATTGCGGGCAACTCCATCTCATTGTCTGCGTTGCTCCCGGCAGGAGTACACGAATGCCAATCGAGCAGTTCATCGTGCAGTATATCGTTTCACTAAGCTGCCAGAAAAGCGATGGACGTTTCAGTCTCGCAATGAAACACCCATCAGCCCCGTCCAACGCCCGTCGGCGTTTCCTCAAACCTGGTGCGACGGAACTTGGGATTCAGCTGTGCGGATGACATGATTTCCGACACAGCCTGACAACTGAGCTTCGACGCAAGGGCACTCACTCGAAAGTCGTTTCGGCCTTGCTCGAACTAACGATCGCAGTAGCCTGCAAGATTTCGAGCAAGCCCTGGGTCAGGTCGTGAGCAGCCAGTCGTTACCCAGTTGTGACCCAAAGGGGACCGTGCAGTGAGAATTCCTCGATTTTATTGGGTTTTGGTGGGCCCACCAGGATTTGAACCTGGAACCAACAGATTATGAGTCTGCTGCTCTAACCGTTGAGCTATGGGCCCGTCCGTTTGAATTGTACAGGTTAGAGCGCCCCTTGCGAGGCGCTCGATTCATTGCAGGGGTTTTTGCAGGCGGTCAGATGGCTGGTGAACTGGAACCAGCGTTGCCGCGTGTTCCTGATCCCGCCGCTGACGGTCGCGCTGAAGCGTGGCAGAGATTGCGATGACGTCCCGCTCCTCGGGATGGACATAACGCATCGTCGTGGAGATTTGCGAATGCCCGGCGATTCTCATCAAAGCGCGAACGTTCGGAGTGACCCGCGCTGCTTCGCTCAAAAAAGTGTGCCGCAATGCATGCAGTCCGCTGCCGGGACGGAATTCGCCCGTTTCCATGGTGCGAGTGTGCTGGATGCCGAGCGTATCCGGGGAGAGAGGTTCTTTACGATCACGGAGACTGGAGAACACGTACTCGCATTCGGAGAGTTTCATTTGCTCGCGGAGACAATCAGCCATGGCACGAGTGATTGGCAAAGTTCGCTTCCGCGCCTTGCGTTTTAATCCGCGAATCACGCTGATCGAACCCCAGATGTCGTCCTGATCGCCGTAGTCGTGAAGATCGACCGCATCCTTGCGAAGATGGAGAATTTCATTTCGGCAGATGCCCGATTCGCGCGCGAGGATCGATGCCTCACGGAGAGGGGACGGGGCGATTTCCAGCCACTGCCGATAATCATCATCGCTGAACGTGACCTCCCGTCCCGGTTCGTTGCCATACAACTTGATTTGCGGAACCCGGTCGAACTTGCGGAGTGTGAGTGCGGCATAGCTGCACCGTTGGAAGTCTTGGCGAAAAAAATATCCACTAGAACCTGATACTGCCCGTGATCTGAAAAGAGTATCCCTGGTATGTGGAGCGGTCTTCGAATTCCTTGAAGTACCTGACACCAATACTCACATTCCGCGGCGGCAAAATCACACTTGAACCGAATCCAAGGGCGTTGATCCGATAATGCGCAGAAGACTGGACGTGAGTCACATCCGGCCCGGTCTTGTCCGTGAGTTGCCACTGTTCGTAGCCTACCAATCCCACTTGAAGATTCAAATCGGATCGCAATGGCACTATGTGTGTTACCGAATAATCGAGATTAAGGGTGTCGCCCGGATGGATTTGGGTACCCTGCTGAGTCGTGTGGGTCTCATACATCTGAAACGCTGAGATCGCGGTTCTTCTGTTCTCGCTTAAGTAGAAGGTTTGGCCCGATGAGAAGGCATGCGTCCAATAGCCAGAGCCGACATTGTTGCTTGCGCCGACACTGAACTTGCCAGTCGGGGCGAGAAATCCATAGATGCCTCGAATATCAACCCGCTTTGTGCGCCAACCGAGGATGAACGGCTGATAATACGAGTCAGCCAGCCCGCCACCACCGCTGATTCCTCCCGCAGTATCCGACGTGAGCGAGTTGTTGGCGATCGGGATCGTGGCTGACATGGAAAATCGCGCGCCTCCAATGAAGTCCAGTTTTTGTTTACTCACCCAAACGAGGCTATTCATGTCCATCATCACCGAGTTCTGACCGGTAGCGAGGACTTCGCCGCTCGGCCCTTTCGCCTGATCGCGAGAGTAGAACAGAAATTGATTGACGTAGGAAATTCCGGGCTCGGGCGAGACACCGGAGTTGGTCGCACTCATTCCCAGCGGGTATACACCCCTGACTTGGGCCGCGGCGGGCAGTGATATCACGCAGATCAAAACGAAAAAACGGAGAAGTGCGACGCTTGCAGTGGAGGAGCTTCGCTTCACGACGCGCGCCGAGCTCCGTCAGCCGCGGATTGCTCCAAGGATTCAATTTTCCGAGAATTGTCAGCCACTTGGGTTGCTGGCTTAGAGAACTTGGCTAGATACTTTGCAAAAGGCATAAGCATCAGCAATCCCACAATCGCAACTACAACGACCATGACGATAACGTTGGGATCGCTGAAGTTCTGGCCACCTACCACCAGCGCAGCCGCGATGTTGCGTTGGGCGGTGCCGAGTGACATCACTCCGCGAGTGTCTGACTGAGGCCCGCCCAAAATCCATCCGATTCCCGACCCTGCAGCAATGAACAAGATGCTTGCCAGAACACCGCGCGTCCCGTAGAGGCTCAATACGTTCTGCATGTTCGTAATCAACAAAAGCACAATCAGCAGAGCGAGGCTCAAAATCGAGACTCGGCCGAGCGAAGGTTGCACTTTTGCGGCGAGTCCACTCAAGCGCGCTTTCACCAGGAGCCCGACTGCGAGCGGGAGCATCATCAGGAAAACCAGCGAGCGGCCGATTTTCATCGGATCGACTGAAACTCCTTCGAGCAAAAGCGGCAGGACAAGTGGCATGTACGCCACCGTCACGACCATCAGCAAGACCATCAAGCCCACGGAGAATGCCAGATTTCCTTTGCTGATTCGAGCCAATAACGGTAGAAACGGCGCGCCCGACGCGGTGCCCAGCAAAAGCAGAGCAATGCCGAGTGGCTCGTCTAGCCGGAGCAACCTTGCGATGCCAAAAGCCGCCAGTGGCATCAAGACAAAATTCGCCAGGAGCGCAAATACAATTAACCTGTAGTTCCGCAAGGGAGCAAGAATCTGCCCGACCGTGAGACTTAAGCCCATCGAGAGCATGCTTGACACCACGAAGGTCAGCATCGCGATCGGGACTATCTTGCTCAGGATTTCCATTTGACCTCTCCGGGTACGACAGCCATCGCTCTCAGGCAACAGCCTGAGGTTGTTTCGTGCGTGCCCCGCTTGCCAGCGGCATCGTTGCCAGGTTCTTCCAGAACGTCTCCAACGATTCGACCCCACCAAACAATGTGGTAAAGATCGTGGAATCCGCCAGCAGGATGTTCCCGGCGCGTTGTGTAGTCGGCGGCATCCATATAAACGAGTTGAATTCGGTGTTCCCAGCTTCGATGAAAGGATGCGGCCGTTCGAGGTCAATGGGTTGTCGCGTGAGGACGTGCACCGATTTTGTGTCGCCACCGGTCACTGCGTAATGTGGCAGGTGAGGATGAAAGTTAAAAGTTGTAACGCCGTTAAGCAGCGCTAACTCATCCAGATCTCTGTTGATTGTGAGCGGTGCGATCTGTTTAGTGCCTTTGACCAGAGCTGGACGCAGCCCATACTGATTCATCACCGGCACCCCGAGTCCCTTCATCATCGAACGTGTGTACTGTCCGAAGCGCTGCTGGCGAGGGACCAGCGCATCCCCATGGTGCAAATACTCCTGTTGTCGCTGCTTCAGATCTTCGGTGAATCCCACGTCATGGTGTGGCCCAAGCAAGAGACACGTGCCCTCTCGCTGCAACCATTCGCGAACTGCCGCGATTTCCTCCGGCGCCGCCTCCTGTTCCGAAACCAGGTGGTCGAGGCCAAAAACCATCAGCGTGTCTGTATCAGCCAGGATTCGTTCGTCGATCGGAAGCTTGTATCCTGCCTGGTCGATTCGCTGAAAGACTGCGACGGGATGTCCCGTGGCCTCACCTGCAACCTTCTGAAACGCGAGCGTGGAGCGATGGAAAAGTTCCAGGGTTCCGGCGATTCCCTGAAGGAAATGCATTTCATCCCATTCCGTGCCCTCATAAGCTGGCCACGCTACTCGACGAACTTCAGTCATCGTCGAGAAGCGATTGTCCATTTTGGTGGTATCGCGGTTAGATTCCCAAGGATAACTCCACGTCCAGTAAATTGAGACTCGGCGTTTGCCGGGAGTGTACTTTCGAGGCGCATGATCCTGGTTGTAAGTACGCGGAGGCTGAAGAAGGGTGCTCATGCTGACCTGCCTTTCTGTTCTTCCGAATCGATGTGTAGACTAACAACCATCAGTGAGACGCGAGATAACGCAGAGCTCGAATCCCCGGCAAGAAAAAGTACGCGCCACCACGGATCGTGGTAAAAGCCGGTAGCCCGGTGATCTTCTTCCGAATGGGTCGCTTCGGGATGGTCATGTCAAAAGTGCCATCCTGGGTACCGAAGATGGGATCGCGCTCGTTTCCCAATTCATGAAAGTTCGGGTCGTTTGCCCACACATTCATGGCAAATTCAAATTGGCGGACCAGACTCGCGCAACCCACGAACGCCGCAATCCCGCGTTCTACGCCGTCCTCGGGAGCACCCTCTGGCAACGCAGGACCATAGGTCCCACCGCGCCGAATCATCTTCCGGCGATTCATGTTGGCTGCGGTATCGCGAGGATTCATGCGGCGAACGTGCGAACCCAGAGGGCAGCCATAACCGTGAGGATCCATGGTTCCGTAGTTGAAATCATTGTTACGGCTGTAATCGGCACCGAGGCCGGGATCATCCTGATCCGGGGTTAAAACCAGCGGAGCACCGCTTCGCCAGCGCCCCATCAGTTTGGCCGCTACCCATTCCTGTTGTTCCGGTGTCTCGCCATGTTGCCGCAGAAAATCTCGAAATGCTCCTACGTGCTCCTCCATCCTGAGATAGGCCACGTAGCTACCATTGCGAGAAAGAATTTCGGGCTGGGGCAACCCGGTGGCCGGACCGTCTTCATCGGGGTAACCGAGGAAGAACTCCCCTGCTTTGAGGGGCGGGCCTGAGCCCGGCGTAGTTACCTCACCCGAACCCTCAATCACAGGCTGCGAGAGTCGATCGCGGTAACCGAAGTGTTCGTGCGCGTAATCGAAGGGAGGAATCCCTTCCAGATCTAGGGCGGAGAGCAGTTCGACTCCCTCGCATTCCCCCACATACTTTTCATGTTCTTGTCGGCAGCGCTCGCGTTCGGCTACATCGCGTGCGAACAAGATCACAATGGCATGCAGATTCGGACTGGCCAGTTCTCCAACCCAGCGCTCTGGATCATTCGTTCCTGTAAGTCCGAGAATGTCCGCGCGGGCGGCCATACCCTGCCGAAACTCCTCCGGAAAGCTCGCCAACGACTCTTCCGATAGACCGAGTGCTCGCAAACCATTCCCGGTGAATCCGACCGTCACCCATCTGGCATCAGCAACGTTCGATCCAACAGCTTTGGCGGTGCCCACTTTTTCAATCAGGCCTGTCAACCACGCTTGTCCACTTGCCGCAGAAGCAAAGGTCAGGAACTCATATCGTGCCGCCCTTGCGGGCGGCCTCGACATGAGGAAATGTTGAATATCATCGAAATCCAGTGAGGCGGGTCCCTCAGTGGGTTCGGTCAGAACACCCGGAATCCCCTTTGACTGTTGCAGTATGCTCACATCTTCTCCGTCGCTACTGCATGAGATCGAGCATTTCGCCGAACGCTGCCTTGAGTTTCAGAGCTTTCTTGATTTCGTCAGCGGTAACGTAAGGATATTCACCGTATTCCAAAAAGCTGGGACACTGGTGTTCCCGGACGAACTTGACGAATGCTGGGGCGTTGGTTTTCCAGTCTTCGGGAAAACCCTCAAGATTCTCAAAAACTGTGTTAACACCCAAACTCTTGAATAACGCGACGGCATCCTCCGTGTACTTATCGAAGTCCGTGTCAAAGATGCCCTGATACATGAAATAAGTGTCCTTCCCGATATCGAAAAGAACCCATCGCAGATAATGGAGTTTCAGCGTCGCCAGCGCATCCGGCAACTCGCCGATCGCGTTCTCGATGGTCTTGCCGTAGGCACGAATTGTCTCCTCTCGTCCCGGCTTAATCTTCGCGATGATGGTGAATCCGTAGCAGGCTGGAGTTCGGGGATAGATCGGACCGTATCTTCCGTTCTTCTGGGTAAAGTATCCCTCTTTTGGAATCGCCATCGCTGCCGGTTTCGTCCAATCGCGGACTTTTTCTTTGGGTGTCGAGGGTATCTCAATTGCCTTTGTTGCCATGCTGTTCTCCTTCTGCAGTCTAGTGAATTCTGTACCAGCGCGAGGTTCGCTATTTCTCGCAGTCCAACCTTTAGATGTAACGAGGATTTCTCCAACGTGAGTGGCGCAAGTACCTTCTAGTGGAGGATCGGGTTTCCTCATACTGTGAGTTCTTACAGAGCGTTTGGAATTGCTTGAGACGTGCCCGCTGGCCCACTCAAGGCTCCTGCGGGGTAGTTTGAGCGAGGGGAAGTTACGTCAACCGTTGCTCCGAGTTTGAAGGAAACCAGGAGCGTCCGGAGGCGGATGTTAGCTCAAGCGGCCCCATGCCTGCGACTCGATCTTCCACTCCCCACCTTGCTTCGCCAACGTGAAGGTGAGAATCCCAAGCCGACTTGCACGCTGGCCTTTGAGCGTAAAGGAGAGGTTCGCCGAAAGAACAACGTAAGCATGCTTGTCAACGACATCGGCACGAATGACCTTGTCATATCCGATGTTCTCGTCGGCGACACCGAGGTCGTGCGCCCATTTCTCCGCGTCCGCGAACCAACGGCCCTGCGCATTAGGACCTGCCCAGCGGTAGGGAGCCATTCCATCAATGACGACCACTTCTCCGCCGAAAGCACTGCTGTACAGCGCGGAGTCCTTGTTGTTGAAACCGCTTAGCAGCTTATCGATCACGGTCTTGATTTCATTGGGTAGTTCGGTTGGCATAGAGATGGGTTGCGCAGCCATGTCATTCTCCTCTTTTCGAATCGCGAATCTCCTGCGGTGTAATGCTAGGGGTTTGTGTTCGGAAATTGCGCTGGCATTTCTTACAGGCTTCCCAACGAGCTTGCTTTTCGGCGATTACGGTTTGCTCTTTGGCTTATCTCCTCGGCTTATTCGCGTTGTTTCGCGGCGCGCTATCTAGCGGCGCTCTCTTCGCTCCTCAATAGCGAGACTTGCGCTGCAGAGACTGTGATTCAGCTTGCACGGCCTTGCCTTGAGCAATCAACTCAGCGGACTGGATCACTTCCCAGGCGAAATAGGGTACCGTCACTTTTGTGGTGACATGATTTGCTGATAGACGCGTTCGAGTGGTTCGGGGGACACGCTAATCTTTCCTCGATAAGGATTGTCGAGCACTGCGATCAGGAAAATCAGCAGAGCCAACAGGGCTGAAAACAGGACTGTCATCCAGACGTGCATGATGAAGCTTTCCGTGTTAAGGAACCAGGTAACCGCGATGCAAATTCCAGCTCCTGCGATTACCAGGGTCCACAGAGGTCCGGGCATTTCGGCGTCAATACTGTTGAGCCTGGCTCTTCGGCTTTCCGTCAGGTTGTTGAAGGCACGATACGTTTCTTCGGCAAGGATTTTCTGTCCCTCGCTTTTAGGTTCGAAAGCCATGAAGTGTTCCTGAAAGTCGGTGAGTACGGGGCTGGCGTTGTTGGGAATAATTCCGCGCCGTTGCATCGGCCATCCCACGTCGATGACCTGACGAGTGTACCTGCGCAGGTCTTCCTGCATGGCGGTGCGCATTGGTTCGGGGTACGCATTCGTGTCGCGGTAGAGACCGCCAAGGGCACTCGCCTCATGGTCGATTTTTCCCTGCACTTGATCAAAGGTAGCCCAAGCGCCAATCGCAAGCAGGCCCGCAGTAACTGCGTACAAGACAGTAACACCAGCCAGGAAGAAACCAACTACGTGGTTGTAGACGTGGTGTCCATTGTCAATGCGTTGCACCCAGCCGCGAAGGAGATAGAGTCCAGCCAAACCGAAGGCCACAAACACAATCACGGTGAGGGCCCCAAACAGCCACGTGGGAAGATCGTATACCCAGTACATCGTCATGCCTGGGAATGATATTCAGTTACCCGGAATACGGGACTGGAAAAATCGACAGGCTCGGCTGGGGAGCGACGGGACCGTTTCATTGTCGACGAGCGACTTGCCAGGAAGGCATAGACGTCACCGCGACGGTTGAGTCAGTCGACTCTTTATGGACAGCCTCTGGGCCGCATAAAGCGTCAGCCTGTACGAAACCGTGTCTATCCCCATCGGCCGAAGCAACCCAGAATTTTGGCCTCGAGCACGTCACGAAGTCGAAGAGGCACCAAAATGGTCGGCAGCTGAAAGTTGAGCTAGTGCGCGGCAGCTTTCTCCGCCCCCAGCCCAGTATTGGATCGCACGAGCAGTTCGTTAAATTTCTCCTGCGCGGTCGGTTCGGAGCTGATGAGCGTGCCAACGATCGCGCCGATAAATCCCAACGGGATACTCAGGATCCCGGGATTCTCGAGGGGGAACCAGGCTTTGGCCTGGATCAGATGTCGAGCGGTTCCCACCACGGTCGGCGGATCGATGGCCATCAGACTCGGGCTGACCAGTATCAGTCCGATCGAAGCCAGCAAGCCCACCGCCAGTCCGGTGACTGCGCCCGCAGTATTGAAGCGCCGCCAAAAGATCGAGAGCACAATGACCGGCAGATTCGCCGAAGCTGCCACAGCGAAAGCCAAGGCAACCAGAAATGCGACATTGGCCGTGGGACCAAGCACGATCGCGATCCCGATCGCAACCCCGCCCACGACGAAGGCCGAGATCCGTGCCACCAGCACTTCCTCGCCAGCCCTTCGCTCCTCCCCGTTGTGAATCACATTGGTCCAAAAATCATGCGAGAAGGAAGTGGTCGCGCTGATCGTCAATCCGGCGACCACCGCCAGGATCGTCGCGAACGCGATCGCCGAGATGAACGCGAAGAAGATGTTCCCCGCCAGCGCCTGAGCCAGCAACGGCGCGCTCATGTTGGTCCCGCCATGCCCCTTGATGTAATCCGGTCCAACGATGGTCGCGGCACCGAATCCCAAAAACGTCGTCATGATGTAGAAACTGCCGATCAACACCATTGCCCACACCACGCTATGACGCGCCGTCTTCGCGTCGGGCACGGTGTAGAACCGCACCAGAATGTGTGGCAAGCCTGCCGTTCCGAAGATTAGCGCCATGCCCAGCGAGATCAGGTCCAGCGGACCATAGGGAGGCTTATACCGCAGCCCCGGCTGCAGAAAGTCCCTCACCACCTGGGTGCCCTTCACGTCGTGGTAACTAACCTGGCTGATCGCCCCAAAGAATTGACCAAAGCTGAAGTGAAAATGCGCCATAACGAGAATGCTGAGCAGGATCGTACCCGCCATCAGCAACACGGCCTTGACGATCTGTACCCAGGTCGTCGCCAGCATCCCCCCAAACACAACATAGACGATCATCAATATGCCAACCGCGATCACCGCTTCGTTATACGTTACCATGTTGCCCAGCAGCAGTTTCACTAGCGCGCCGGCACCGACCATCTGCGCGATCATATAAAATGTGCTTACGGTTAACGTGCTCAACGAAGCCATCGCCCGTACGGGACGCGGCTTTAGTCGATACGCCAGCACATCTGCCATGGTGTACTTTCCGGTGTTTCGCAGCGGTTCGGCAATCACCAACAATACGGTCAGATACGCGACCAGCCATCCCACTGAAAACATGAACCCGTCATATCCCTGGAACGCAATGATCCCAGCAATGCCCAGGAACGAGGCCGCGCTCATGTAATCGCCGGCAACTGCGATTCCGTTCTGCCATCCCTTGATCTGCCGGCCAGCAGCAAAATAAGCCGCCGCTCCCGCCGAGCGCCTGGAAGCCCAATAAGTAATACCCAGAGTGATCGCAATGAATATCAGGAACATTAGCAATGAGATATTCATGACTCACTTGCCTCCATTTTCGGTCTTCTCCAGGATGTCCTTCGACAGACGGTCGAAGTCGTCAGCCGCCTTCATGTACAGACCCGCGATGATCCAGGCCACGAAGAACTGCGACAGTGCGAACAAATATGCCAGGTTCACCTGCCCGATCACCTTAATACTCATGAACTGCGGCGCATATCCTACGAGTACCGGCAGTGCGAAGTAGTAGACCAGAAAGAACACGAATGCCGGGACGATAAACGTTTTCTTTGTCGCCATGAGATCCTTGAATTCCCGACTCTCTGCAACCCGATCCCACGCCGATTGGGGTTGCTCTGGTTGTTGAGGCGGCCTTGATATCTCCAGATTTCGTGCGGCATTCGCCATACAATTTCTCCTGAAGTAAGCTGCAAACGTTTGCACTACTCGGACAGGCAAGGTCTGAAAAACGGTAGACGGCCAGCTTACTCCCTGGTGTCAAGTTTCTGCACCGCAAAAGATGACAACCATGCGGAAACAGACGAACTCCCTGTCCCACGAAAGCGAGTGGTGGTCCTACGTACGAATGATCTTCAACCATTTACGTGCGAAGAAAAAAGGGCGCTTCGAAAGAGCGCCCAGACCTGAAACTCAGCAACCTGGAAACTTGATCTAGACCTTCGCTGCCTTCGCCACTTTCCCCGTTGCCGCCAATTCCGCCAGAGATGGAATAGACTCCGGTTCGGTGACCTTCCGCTCCGGCAGCATGGCACCGCTCTTGAACGCCTCCACCAACATTTCGATCGCCAGATCAGTATTCGGACGAATGTAGATTGTCGCGGCGAGACTCCCGTTCCGCACCCAAGGCTGCCCGGTCTTCGGCATGCCGTCACAGCCGGTTACCGGGATCTTCATCCAGCGTGCCCGATCCGGCTCCGCAATCTCGCTGAATGCCTTGCGAGCCCCCATCGCCATGCTGTCGTCTTGCGCCCCCACCAAATCGATGCGGCTCTGCTGCGAGGTCTGTAGCCGCAGCCAGGAGTTCACGGCTTTGTATGAACTCTCCTCGGTCCAGTTTGCGCGGATCGCCTTGACGCTGACATTCGCCGGCTTGTTCCTATTCATGCCCAACGAACGTTGCTTCGCCGCCGAACTGTTGTTCGGCCCCTCGATATATAACACCGATCCGCCATTGGGCAGCAGCGCGGCAAATTGCAGGCCCTGTATCCTTCCGATCTCCTCATGATCCGAGGTGATAGCGCACATTGGAACCTTATATTGCCGCCGCAGGTCCGCGATGTAGTCCACATCAAAGTTGAGCACCACCCAACCGATCCCGGCGGCGACGGCCGCTCGGGCTACCTGCGGAAAGGCAGTTCCGCCAGCCGGCTCGAATAAAATCGCATCCGGTTTTGCCGTGGAAGAGTCCTGCACGTATTGCAGCAACTGCTGGCTCTGCACCAGGGCATCGTTATTCGCATGGATAATCTTGACCTCGACGCCCAACCGTCGCGCCGCCTTCTCCGCCGCGGCCGCCTGCTCTTGCTGATAATCATTATCGTTATTAGTGAGTGAAACCAAAAAACTGAGCCGCTTCATGGAATACACCTCTTCTGCAACCGATCATAAGCCGGTCTCCGCACGTAACCAACGTAACCGCGGTAATGACGGAGAACGTCTCGTCTTGATTTGTCTATCGTTTGCAATGTAGACTCCTAACTTTTTCAAGGAGAGCTATCACGACGCTGAACCCGCTTAAACGCCCGATCATCGTGAGGGGCCAGCGAATCAGAGCATGACGCTCCATCTTCATCGCAATGGAGGCACCCTAAAGAATAAAGGCGTCCCTCCAGGGACGCCCGACAGACCGTATCGGCATCCTACGCTCCCGCTGCCGCTCCATTGGCCGCTTCGCCCAGGAACGTTTTCAATTTCGCATCGAGAATGTCGCGACTCTTCTCTGGCAGATCCACGAAACGAAAGGGCTGCATCCATCCTTGTGTGGCCCACATCGGAAACAGCATCTGTGCTTTGCTGCGGATCGTCGCTTTGCTGATATGAAAAATCATCTCAACTTCGAGCTTCTCGTCCAGCGGCTTCTCGAGATGGATGACTCCCCCTGATGTGGAGAGCTGATGAATCGCGGCCCGCACCGCACGCTTGTTCGGCAGACGCACCAATACCAGCACGGATCCGCGCAGCTTTACGCGAAATGGCCGTTCCGTTGCCACAGCTGGCGCGTGCTTTTCCGGAGGAGCAGGCAGCAGGCGCGCCGAAGATTCAAACTCGTCTTCCATAGGCTCTGTCCCAGTATGTCAGCCCGCCAAGCCCAAGCGAAGTTACGGAAGAACAAGCCCGAAATATCATCAAAGATTCAGGTTATGTTGGGATAGTCGCCTAGGAGTCGCAGGCGCTGGACTTGAAGTTGATTGATTCCCGTCTGCAGCTCCGCCTCACTTCCGCCCGGGATGCACTTCCGATCCGTCGGAAAATACGTTGTAAGGCCAAGCTTTCTTCTGTACAGCGCTCTTGGGAACGCTCGCCGCCGCAGGACGTGCCGCAACAGGATCGTTCTTCGCCGCAACATTCCAGTCATCAGGAGCGTCTGCAATACCCCAAACGTTCCCGTGATTGTAGAGCGCGACGCCGACGAGAAATCCCTCACTCCCCAACGGAACGCAACTGGCCACACGTCCAGTCACGCTGTTTCCACCAGGCAGGTCGCTCATCATGATGGGTGTTTCCAGTTGCAGCGCTTTTGTGCTGCGAAACCCGCACCCTTGCGCACTCACGACCAGGACCATGCACTGCTCCGCAAAGGGGCGCATCCGATCCAGGCTAGTCACGCTCACCGGAATCTCGACTCGCAGCCGCGTGCTGCGCCGCGTCGTTTTGGGCGTAAGAACTTCCATTGGAAGGAAAAATGAGCCGCCAATAAACGGCCCACCCTTTCCGTATTGTGTCAGATTGCCAGCCAGAAAGATGGTGACCAAGGTAACGCATGATGGGCTCCGGGGAGCACAGCAGTGGAGGGGTCACACTTCTTCTCTGAATTTTTGGAACCGTGGGATTTCCGTTGCCGACAGCGAGGTTGTCTTGGTCGTTCACTGGGATCTGAGAACGACAGGGAGGAAAGGCTACTTGTCTTTCGAATTCCGTCGAGCCTGAGCAATGCCCGCCTTCACGCCCTGTCTCATGACACGCTCAAATCCGGCGTCGTTCATCGCAGTCATGGTCGCCGCGGCGGTGCCTCCTGGTGTGGCTGCCTCGTGCAACAGTTCTTCCAGGTCTAGTCCACCCTCTCGCCAATACGAGACGGCATCGCACAACGCGTGCGCCGCAGCCGTTATCGCCGTCTTTCTATCGAGACCGGCCCGGCGGCCCGTTTCGGCCAGCACAGCGAGTGCGTGGTATCCGTGGCTCGGCGAGTACGTGATCGTGAACGCATCGAACTGCGGTTCACGCACCTCAACAACTTGCCCGACCAGCCCAAAAAGGGCGCGCACTTGCGAACGCTCGCGCAGGTTTACACCCCTATCAAAACAGAGGGCCGTCAATCCTCGCCCGATACGACACACCGGACTCGGCATGGCGCGCACCCAGCGCGATTTGGAAAGCGCACATCGCAATTGCGCGAGCGGGATTCCTGCGGCCAGACTCACACAAAGATCGGGAGGTGCAGCTACGCAAGCAGCAACCTCTGCCAGCGTCTCCGTCACCGATCCGGGCCTTACGGCGAGGATCAGCATCGCAGCATGCGCCAGAGCCGAAGGTAAATCCCGCGCGGTCGTAACGCCCGATTCACGCTGCACGACAAGAGCTTTCTCCGGATGTCGGTCATACACGACGACGGCGTGTCGATCACCCGCAAGCCGCAGCCCCGCGCACAGGGCGCTCGTGATCCGCCCCCCACCCAGAAAGACGACGGTCGATTTAGATTTCTTGTTGATGGTCATCATCCTGAATGAAGCAACCAGGCATGCAAAGTGAACCGCCCTGCCTTTGACTCTGCCTGCCCGCAGGCAAGGTAACAGACTGCCAATGGTCCTAGTCTGCGGTTCCGCCCCCATCCACTACCAAAGAGGCTCCGGTCATGAACGAAGAGTCATCCGAGGCAAGAAACAGAACCGCCTTGGCAATTTCATCCACAGTACCCACCCGTCCCAAGGGGCGCTGCGCACATCCTGCAATGTATTCCTCCCATTTCAGCCCTCGCATTTTCGCGTCGGAAGGAAGCATGGGCGTCTCGACGTCCCCTGGACAGATACAGTTCACTCGAATTCCTTGCGCTCCGTGATCGATGGCCATGGCTTTCGTCATCAGCACCACACCACCCTTCGACGCGCAATATGCCACCGCGTGATCCCCGCCGACAATGCCCCATCCAGAAGCATTGTTGATGATCACCCCGCGGCGCTGCGCAATCATCACGGGCAATGCGAACTTCGACATCAGGAAGGTTCCCTTCAAGTTGATGTCAATCTGCTCATCCCATTCCTTCTCCGAACACTCCAATGCTGTATGCGGATAGAACACTCCCGCATTATTGAAAAGAATGTCCAGCCTCCCAAAGGCATTTACAGTCTCATCAACCACCCGGCGACAATCGCCAGCTACACTCACGTCGGCATGCAGAAAAATACCTTCACATCCAATTTCTTTCATGCGATCCACCACCGCCCCCCCGCGCTGGCGATTTCTTCCTGTGATCGCGACCTCTGCTCCCTCCCGCGCAAACAGCAGCGCCGTCGCCTCGCCGATGCCCGAGGTCCCGCCAGTGATCAGCGCCACTTTATTGTTTAGCCGCATTGTTCTGCCTCATCCTGTGAGGCTGCGTGGAGGCCCCTTTTTGTGCACTGGAGGATCTATACAGGCTCTATCCGTCACCGGCTCGCCAGTCCTCCCGCGGTCTCTCCCCCATCCAACGTGAACACGTGTCCCGTTGCAAACGCCGCATCATCCGAGGCCAAGTACGCAAATAATCCTGCAATCTCCTCAGGCGAGGCATGACGGCCCAGAGGAATCTTCGAGTTCACTTCCGCCAGCATCGCGTCACTATATTCGGCACGCTGCATCGCTGTCAGCACATATCCAGGCGCCACCGCACAAACGCGTATCTTCGGTGCTAATTCCAAAGCCATGGACCTGGTAAGTTCGATTACTCCAGCCTTTGTTGCGTTGTAATCAGCATAGTAGGGATAACCCGTCACGCCATTGGTCGACGCTGTTTGCAGAATCACTCCACTGCCACGCTCCCACATGTGACGCGCCGCCGTCTGCCCCACAAAAAACACTCCGGTCAAGTTGACGGCGATGATCCGGTCCCACTCCTCCGGCGAGATATCGAGGAACTTGTGGCGAATACTGATGCCCGCGTTATTGATCAGCACGTCGACTCCATCCATCAGCCGGATCGCTTCAGCAAACGCGGCCTCCACCTGCATGAGATCGGTCACATCAGCGATAATGGCCTCGCCTAGTCCAGGCAATTCGTGCTTGATGCGCGCACAAGCCGCCTCATCGCGATCAAGCACGCACACCCGCGACCCTTCTTCCAGAAACCGCTTGGCAGTTGCCGCCCCAATACCGCTGGCGCCACCAGTGATCAATACCCGTTTATCGTTCAATCCACGCATGAAGTCTCCTCTTCACATGTAGGGGCGGACGGACCACGGACGGCATCCGCCGCTACACAATCAACATCCTGCCGCCCTCACAGTGATCGTGTGCGGCACCGCACGCAACAATCCCAGCAGTTCCGCGCCGCACGGCCGATTGATGTCATAGATTGCGTATCCAAGCGTGCCACGCGTGTCGAGCACCTGGCGTTCGATGTTGATTCCGCGATCCGCAAGGATATCGTTGATCGCCCGCAGAATGCCCGGCACGTTGTGATGAATATGCATCAGCCGGTACGAACCCTCCTCATACTCCAGATGACAATGCGGTAGATTGACGCTCAGCGTTGAGTCGCCGCTGCGCATGTAGTTGATCAGCTTCGCCGACACAAACTGACCGATGTTGTGCTGGGCCTCTTCTGTGGAGCCGCCGATATGCGGAGTCAGAATCACGTTCGGCAATCGCTGGAGCGCGCTCACGAAATCCGCGCCGCTCTCGGGCTCTTTCGGGAAGACGTCGATCGCCGCACCTGTGATCTTGCCTGACTTCAGGCAAGCAGCCAGCGCCTCGTGGTCGACCACAAAACCCCGGCTCAGGTTGAGGAAGCACGCCCCCGGCTTCATTGCAGCGAACTCCTCTGCGCCAAACAGATTGCGGTTCTGAGGTTTGCCATCGACGTGCAAGGTGACCACGTCTGCAGTCTCGAGCAACTCTCGGAATCCCACTGCGCGTGCGTTGCCGCGTGCCAGCACATGCGAGACATCGTAGAAGACGACGCGCATACCCATGGCTTCAGCCAAGTCGGAGAGCTGGGAGCCGATCTTGCCGTAGCCAACGATGCCGAGCCTGAGGCCGCGGACTTCATGTGCACCCGCAGCCGACTTGTTCCACACGCCGCCATGCATCTCGGTGGATGCCTGAAAGGTACGCCGCAGCAGTACGATGATCTCTCCGATGGCAAGCTCAGCAACAGAGCGCGAATTCGAGTGCGGATCGTTGAACACGGCCACCCCGCGGTCATTGGCCGCGGTGCGATCGATCTTGTCAACGCCGATGCAGAACGCCCCCACCGCGACCAACCGCTCCGCGGCCTCGATCACGGCACGTGTGACGGGAGTCTTGGAGCGCACACCCAGGATGGAGGCGTGGCGGATTTTGGCGACAAGTTCGCGCTCGTCCAGCGCAGGTTTGAGCGACTCGACTTCATATCCTGCAGCGCGAAACTGCTCCACCGCGACCGCGCTGACGTTTTCCAGCAGCAGAACCTTCAAGCATCCTCCCGGTTGTGAGGGTAACCAAGGATTATCTCAAACGTGCGCCAAGACCACCCCTTGAACGGGCTATGGTCACTAGAGTCGAGACATCAGACCAGTGATAAGACGCGCACAGGCGGGCAGAGGTATGAGATCTCGGCGGTTGTAGCTCCCGGAGCAACCGGGCCCAGCTAACCTGTACACAGATCAGAATCGAATGAAGGGGCCGAAAAAGGCTTCTCCTTGCGAGGCTGCTGCCCCCCCGACGTGTACGATGCAACCTCCGCCGCATACGACAGCTATTTGCGGGGCGGCGAGAGTTGCAAGCCATTCGCCTTGAATCTTGAAGCCCAAGTGGCGACTGGCATAGAACCGGATGCCGCCCCCGAGACCGAAAGAGAAGCGGGTGAAGCCCATGCCGGAAGTAACGGAAACGTGCGTCGCGCCAATACTGCCCAACACATACGGTTTGACCCAGGAAGGCCATTCCTCGATGTAGGGCTCGTGGCTGAAATCTCCGTGAAACTGATCGAGAAGAATGTGGCCGCGAGGAATCTGAGGAGTGATTTCCTCGCTGTGCAGATAGGAATCCTGGCGAGCCCAACGCACTTCGATGAGATCTTCTTCGCGTCCGGTGAGTCGCGCGCCAAAGGAGATCCCATAGGTCGGAGCTGCGTCCAGCACCACGCGTGGGTTAGTGCCAGTGACATGGGGCTCGACGGGAAAGCTCTCGCTGGTCCGGTACCCGAAAAATGGAGTGACATCGAAGCGGAGAGGCTTGGGCTCGGGCAGCTGCTGAGCTTGGAGAACTGGCGGAAGCATCGCGAAAAGGAACGCCACCAGGAGCGGCATCGGGAGGTTCTTTCTCACGTTGTAGCTGTTGCCGCAAGAGGACGATGTCGGTTCGCATCCTCGACAACTCATTGGACAGCCGAGTGCTTCATTCATGGTTCGATTTAAGAATGGTATCCGATGACCCGGCGTGCTACATCACCCAATTGGATGTCGTGGAGAAATCAGGGAAAGACCTTTGGCGGCGTTCCAGGGACCAGGAGATGAGGTCGAGGAGGCTCTCGACGGTGAGGCCATCGTCAAGTAGCTGGATCATTTGTTCCACAGAAAATCCGGCCTGCTCGCCAGCGATGGCGAGCTTGCTGATGGCGGACACCAGGAGTGGGCGGTGCATTGGAGACCCTCGCATTTCGGGCTGAAGACAAGATGACATCGAGAACGACCAACGTATGTGATCGCGATCACGAAAAGGTGTGAGGTAAGGCCGCCACCTCCGGAAAGACTCGATTCACGGCCTCGCTTCCCTCTTTAAAGTGGAGGCTGCTGTCCCGACATAGTCTGCCTCTAGATTGGGTGGCCTTTGAAGAAGTAGATGAGCTCAATGATCAGGATTACTACGACCATCAACTCTAGGACGAACGCCCTAGACTGATTGAACTGCTCCACCATGAAGCGATAGAGATCTTCGGCGGTATGGAGTTTTTCCTGGACGAGGTCCTTGTAGTCGGGAACGCCGACTTTCTGCGCGCACAGTTTGTAGAGGCGTGCGGAAAACATGTCGCTGAGGAACTTGATGGCGTTGTCGGCGCGCTCGGTGAGTTCGTTGACATCCAATAAAACTGTATGCAGTTTTGCGGCGGCACGCGCGGTGCTCCAGCGCGCCCATATGCCTCTACCTCCCCTTTCGAGGAAGTCGTAGACGTTCTCGAGTTCGCGGGTGAGGAACTCGTCGTAGTGGCGGAATTCCAGGAGCTGTGAATTGGCGTATTGCAGAAGCTGAATGGCCGTCTCGGCGCCGGCCTGGGTGTCGTAGATGAAGGCTGCGTTCCATCCGATGACGGCGAGGTCGTTCGGGTAATAGGAAATGCGGCTCTGGAGAATCTCGGAGCGCTCTCCTTCTGAGAGAGTACAGGTTTCTCCACGGACGACCTGGGAGATCTGGTCGCCCCGGCTGGCCAGAAGGTCGTTGGCCGTGGCGTTGGCCTGTCCATCAATCTCGCGGACGTGGAAAATGTAATAGTCCTCCTGCAACCAGTCTTCTTCCTTATAGGGCTTGATGAGGGCGGGGGCGGCCCGCTCCAGACGCTGGTGAATGACCCCGCTCGCCAGCTTCTCGAAGTTCGTATCGGAGGTCCAACGGGCGGAGAGTTCAACCAGTTTGTCCCAATCGCCTGAGAACGGGAGTTCAAAGACCAAACTGACCACGCCGTAATCGAAGTATTTGATCTCGCCGGTGAGGCGTTCGCCTGAGTCCAAAACGAGCGGCTCGAGGCGGTCGGCTACTGGAGGACGCTGATACCGGACATAGGATGGTGCCTGGCTGCTCTTGAACGTGGCTTGGGCGTGGCGGGCCTGGAGCAACTGGCGAATAACGTCCAGCCGAATCTCTTCGCAGATGTCGTACTGGATAAGGACGAGGACCGAGCCGCGGAGTGGGGCCTCTTTTTGCGACTGGGTCGATTCCTGCACTCTGACAGAGAGGTCGTGGGCGACTTCCGGGGCAACGATGGTTGTCAGGTCGCGGTCCATGGGCAGCTTCTCAATTCTTTTGCCAGTTCTCAGGTGGCGAGACCTACGTGGCGGAACGCCGGAGCGGGAGGCTTGCCTGCTCTTTCTATATTGTCCCAGAAAAGAAGGGCCGGGGGTAGCACCGGCAAGCTATTGATTAGTAAATACTTAAGTCGCATCTGAGCTCAGAGGGTCTTGAGGCCGGCTTGCGATGCTAATACGCGTCGGACAGTCGAGGCAGCTCTCTGTCACGAACAATCTACGCTTCCCTTTTGCGTGTAAAGAGCCAAGTTAGAAGCCCTGTTGCGGCCACGGTTCCCACCACGATGCCGGCGCGCTTCATCGAGGCGCGGATTATTTCTTCTTGCTCCCGGACAGTGCGGGATTCGGGGTACGGGTCGTCTTTGTCCAGTAGGCTTGGCTGGAGTGCCATCTGAAGGACTTCGGCTACGTGCACGGCGCGGCGATTGGTGGCTTGGGCGATCTGTTCGCGGCAACTGAAGCCGTCGGCGATGATCAGCCAGTCTGGGGGCGCCTGCCGGACTGCGGGAAGGAGTTCGATTTCGCCAATGGCTTGCGAGATTTCGTAGTGCTCGGCATGGAATCCGAAAGATCCCGCCATGCCGCAGCAGCCGGGAGCTGGGTTCATGAAATCGATCCCCAGCCGGCGAAGGAGCGACTCCTCCGCTGTCATCTTCATGACCGATTTATGGTGGCAGTGGCCATGGAGAAGGGCTTTACGGTTCAACTGCGGGAGCGCGGCTCCGGACCGGAGTTTCTGCTCAAGGAATTCGCTTAGCAGGAATGTTTGCCTGCTGAGGGCTTGGGCGCGGGCGTCGTGGGGGAAGAGGTTCGTGAGTTCATCACGGAAGACGGCGACGCAGGAGGGTTCGAGTCCTACTACTGGGATGCCGGCCTCGATCTCAGGTTCCAGTCGGTCGAGGATTTCAAGAAGCAAGCGCTCGGCACGGTCCAGCATGCCGAAGTCGTACAAGGGGCGTCCGCAGCAGAGGTTCGCGCGGGGGACCAGGACATGGAATCCAGCTGTTTCGAGGACTTCTACTGCTGCGCGGGCGGTCTGCGGAAGGAAGTAGTTGCTAAACGTATCGGCCCATAGCAGGACCTCAGGGGCGGAGGCCCCGTGTTCTTCGGGCGCCTGACGCAGCCCTGAATCGCCCCTCTTCGGCGGTTCCGGCGGAATTACATCCCTGTTTCCACTGTCTGTTTCATCCCACGCTCGCTGACGCTCGCGGGGCGTACGAAGGCGTCCGCCCCTACATGTGCGGAAGAACCACTGCTTGAATGTCTCAGGGGCGAAAGGTGGGATCCGGCGTTGGGGTGGAATACCTCCGATTGCTTTTGCGATGTCGCTTAGGAATGGGAGTTGCGTCGTGAGGTTGACCAGGCCGGGCACCTTTGACGCAAGACTCGCCCAAAAGTCGATGTTGCCGAAGGCATACGCATTTAGCGGGCGCAGGCGGCCCTCGTAGTAGTGCGACAGAAATTCTGATTTGTACGTGGCCACATCTACGGCGACTGGGCAATCGCTCTTGCAGCCTTTGCAGGCAAGGCAGAGATCGAGGCTATGTTTGACTTCCTCGCTGCGCCAGCCATCGCGGATCAGTTCTCCCTGGGTCATTTCCCAGAGCAGATGAGCACGGCCGCGGGTGGAGTGTTCCTCTTCATGGGTGGCACGCCAGCTGGGACACATGACGCCGCCTTCTTCGCGGCGGCACTTGCCCACTCCTACGCACCGAAGGGCAGCGTGACTTAGGCTGCCATGATCGGTCGGGAATTGGAAGCGAGTCTTAGGCTCCCAAGGCGCGTAATTCGGACCGAGACGCAGATTTTCGTCCAGCCTATACGGCTGGATCAGCTTGCCGGGGTTCATCTTCCAGTCGGGATCCCAGGCTGTTTTGAACTTGCGGAACGCATCCATCAATTCGGGACCGAACATTTTGGGGAGGAGTTCGGCGCGCGCTTGTCCATCGCCGTGTTCGCCGGAGAGCGAGCCACCATAGCCAACGACTAGGTCAGCGGCTTCTTCTACGAACCGCCGATACTTGGCGATTCCCTCGTTCGATTGCAAGTCGAAGTTCAGACGCGTGTGCACGCAGGCGTGGCCGAAATGTCCATAGAGGGATCCTTTGTAGCCGAAAGCAGCCATCATCTTGCGGAGGTCGCGGAGATAGCCGCCTAGCTTTTCCGGAGCAACTGCGGCATCTTCCCAGCCTTCCCAGTTCAGTGGTTCGCCTGGCACGTGCGATGTAGCGCCGAGGCTGGATTCGCGGATTTCCCAGATGCGCTTGGCATTGGCACCGGAGTAGAGCTTGACGTTCGGCGGATTCGGGCCGCGCCGCAGTGCGTCGATCAGACGCTGCGCCTGCATCTCGGCTCCGGGAATAGACTCGGCGCCGAATTCAACCATGAGCCAGCCGCCGCCTTCCGGGAGCAACGCGAGGCCTTCGATGTTGATGCCTTTTGTGCGCTCGTAGTAGACGAGGAGATCGTCAAAGCCTTCGAGGCCAATCGGTTTGTACTCGAGGATTTCGGGGATGTGGTCAGCGCATTGATAGATGTCGGGATAGGCGACGACAGCAAGAACGCGCGCCGGGGGACTTTCGACCAGGCGGCATATGGCTTCGAGGATTGTTGCGCAGGTTCCTTCAGAACCTACCAGGGCGCGGGCGATGTGAAAGCCATTTTCGGGAAGGAGATAGTTGAGGTTATAGCCGGAGACTCGTCGGGGGATGTTAGGGAACTTCTGGCGGATCTGGTCCGCGTATTGAGTGGCTATTTCGTTCAGGGCAGTTTCGATTAGACCAATGCGCCCGCCGCTTGATACTTCTGAGTTTTCCCGAAGTGCCTGCATTCGAGCTTCGCTCGCGGGGCGGTCGAAGGCGTCCTCTTCTACACAAGCTCGAATGAACCCCCGCCCCACCTTCATCCGGATGCCGTCGTAGGTCAGGACTTCCAACGCCTCGATGTTGTCATCCGTCTTGCCGCCCATGATGGAGTGGACGCCGCAGGAGTTGTTGCCGATCATGCCTCCGATGGTGCAGCGGTCGTGGCTGGCGGGGTCGGGAGCGAAGGTCAGGTGATGTTTCTCGGCGGCGTTGCGAAGATGATCGAGAACCACTCCTGGCTGCACGCGGGCGATGCGCCGGTCCGGGTCGATCTCCAAGATCTTCCCCATGTACTTCGTGAAATCGAGAACAACCGTGACGTTGCAGCATTGTCCGGCGAGGGACGTTCCGCCTCCGCGGCAGAGCAGTGGGGCGCCGAATTCGTGGCACACTGCGATGGCAGCTTCGACGTCCTCGGCGTCGCGGGGAAGAATCACGCCAATCGGGACATGGCGGTAGTTCGAGCCATCGGTGGCGTAGAGAGCGCGGCTGCCGTTGTCAAACCGAACGTCTCCGCGAACACTCCGGCGCAGGGCTTCGTGCAGCCCCAAGGGATCGGTCACGAAAGATTTTGGCATCGGAGCGAAGTCTGAGGCGGAATCGGGCATGGAACAGATCTTCTCACTGAGAGGACTTCTTGCTCACGGAAACGATTTGAAATCTCGAGCCGTCGCCACCGACACTGGACTGGATACTGACCGTAGTCGAGTTCTCTTTGTCGCCGGAAACGATGCTGCAATGGGTTTGATCGGAACTCTGTACCGAGGCGTTTGGGAATTTCGATCTGTAGAAGTCACAGATTTTTTCCACGGAGTCACCGCTTTCGAAGTTGGCACTTACGGTGTGGATCCCAGCAATGGTCACGGTCGCTGTCCCGGTTTTTTGTACGCGTGCTCCCGGATAGATCTCGATATTCAGTTCCTTGGCAGTTTCTTCGGGATCATTGGCACTGAAGGAGCCAAATGGGGTTTCGACCTTCACGTTGTCGCCCTTTTGCGAAACTTTGGCGCTCTTGGCAATGCGGTATCCGATGATACCGATTGTGGCGCCCCCCAGAACACCGATCAGGACAATGACGCCGACGATGATCAGGACGATTTTCAGCGCACTGCTGCTGCCGCTGGAGGGCGGAGGGCCGGGAGCGATCGGCTGCGGGAGAGCGGCCGGAGTGCCTGTGATCGCGGCGGCGCCGCATTTGCTACAAAATTTCGTGCCCTCGGAGAGGACTGCACCACAGGAATTGCAGAATGCCATGGTTCACCTCGTGGGTCAGCTCGACGGGCGAGTATAACGCAGAGGGCTGGAAGTTTCGAGTTTGAGCTTCAACTCTGGCAGGGCGGGCGCGCTTACGCAGGACCGGCGGTTGGCCCCACACGGTTCGTACTCGCCCACAGCCTCCTCATCACGAGGTAATGGTCCATGGACGGCTCATGTAGTCCGTAAGTGTCAGGAACAGGAGGATCATCAGGAAGAAACTGGTGGAGGCGACTACCAGCTTCAGGAGGCGTTCGCTGGCATTCTTGAGGTGCATGAAAAACAGGGCGACCAGTAGCGCTTTAGTGGTAGCGATCCCAAGGGCCACGACCGGGTTGAATGGACCGAGATCGATTAAGGCGGCCTTATAGGTGAGATACGTACCCACCAGGAGGGCTCCCCAGACTGTGAAATAGGTTTTCAGTGGCGATGATTTAGCGTGGTCATGCATAACAGTCCTCGGGATGCACGGCTAGGGGTGCCGGTCGATCAAGTACAGCAGCGGAAACAGATAAATCCAAACGATATCTACGAAGTGCCAGTACAGGCCGCCGATTTCCAGCGGCGTGTGATACTCCGGAGTAAAGCGCCCCTTCCACGCCATCCAGAAAAGCCACGTGAAGATGCCAAGTCCAACGACCATGTGCAGAGCGTGCAGGCCTGTCATGATGAAGTACAGGGCGAAGAAGATCTGCGCGTGCTGCGGATTAGCGTACTGATCGGAATGGCTCGGGATCGGAACTTTTTCGAAGCTGAAAGTCGCGCCGGGTACGTGGTGCTCGTCGAACTTATCTTTATATTCCACGCCCTTAACACCAAGGAACATAAGACCGAAAAGCATGGTCAATGCGAGCATCGCGAGCATCATGCCGCGACGCGCGGTCTGCGCGGCCCAAATTGCCAGCACAACGGTCAAGCTGCTGCAGATCAGTACAGCCGTGTTGACACCGCCCAGCAAGGCATTGATCGATTTGCTCGCGGCCCCGAAATCTCCAAAGTACCAGTGGCGGTAGATCAGATAGGCGCAGAACAGTCCGCCGAAGAACATGACTTCGGTGGCCAGGAATATCCACATGCCCAGATTGGACGCGTCGCGCTGCTGCTCTTCGGTGGCGAAATGGTGTAGCAGCCCGGGGCTGTGGATTTCTTCGTGGGCTGCAGTGGGAACGACAGCTTGGCTATCCGACAAGTTGTGGCTCCTCCTTGTAGCCTTTATCGATCTCTTCGTAGTTGTAGGCTTCCCAGGTCACGACCGGCTGCTCGGGAAAATTAAATGTGGTCGGCGGCGATTGCACCATCCATTCGAGACCGGCGGCCCGCCATGGATTATCGGGTGCAGGCTTGCCGTACCGCATCGACCACAGGAAGTAAATCATCGGCAGCAGATAGCCGACGGCCAGAACCGTGGCGCCAGCCGTTGAGAGCACATTCAGTACCTGATACTCGGGCGGGTACTGGTAGTAGCGGCGCGGCATGCCGACATAGCCCAGAATGAATTGAGGGAAGAACGTCAGGTTGAACCCGATGAAGACGATCAGAGCGGCCAGTCGCGCCCAAGCCTCCGGATAGAGCCTGCCGGAAATCTTCGGCCACCAGAAGTGCATCCCACCGAGATATCCCATAAGAGCGCCGCCCACCATGATGTAGTGGAAATGGGCGATCACGAAATATGTGTCGTGAACATGCATGTCGACACCTAGCGCCGAGAGAAACAGGCCGGTAAGACCTCCGATAGTGAAGAGTCCCACAAAGCCGAAGGCGTAGAGCATCGGCGCACTGTAGTGAATGGAACCTTTGTAGAGCGTCGCCGTCCAGTTGAAGACTTTGACGGCGGAGGGCACCGCGACGGCATAGCTGAGGATCGAGAAGACCAGTGCAGCGTACACAGAAATCCCGGCGACGAACATGTGATGCGCCCAGACCAGGAATCCAAAAACGGCGATCGCAATCGAGGAAAGAGCGACGAACATGTATCCGAAAACACGCTTGCGCGAGAAGCACGGGATGATTTCGGTCACTACCCCCATCGAGGGAAGAATCATGATATAGACGGCGGGATGGGAGTAAAACCAGAACAGGTGCTGAAACAGTAGCGGGTCTCCGCCGAGTTTGGGATCAAAGATACCGAGATGCAGGGCGCGCTCGGCGACCACCAGAACCAGGGTGATGGCGATGACCGGGGTTCCCAGAATCTGGATGATGCTGGTGGCGTAGTGAGCCCAGACGAAGAGCGGCAGGCGCGACCAGGTTAGTCCCGGGGCACGCATACGGTGGATTGTAACGACGAAATTGAGGCCTGTGAGAATCGAGGAAAATCCAGCAACGAAGATGGCGAGCCCAGCTTCGATGACTTTGGTATTGCTGAAGGCTGTGCTGAAGGGCGTATAGAAAGTCCACCCGGTGTCCACACCGCCGGTCAGCATGCAGTGAACCATCATCATGCCGGCAATAATGTACAGATACCAACTCAACAGATTGATACGAGGGAAGGCAAGGTCTTTGGCGCCCACCATCAGCGGGATGAGGAAATTGCCGAGTACAGCGGGGATAGAAGGGATCAGGAAGAAGAACACCATCACCTGACCGTGCTGCGTGAAGAGCTTGTTATAGGTGTCGGCCTGGACGAGATCGCCAGCGGGCGTAAGCAGTTCGAGACGGATCAGCAGAGCGAAGAATCCGCCGATGAAGAAGAAGAACGTGATCGAGATCAGATAGAGCAGGGCGATACGCTTGTGGTCCGTGGTCAAGAGCCACGAAGCGATGCCGTACTCCTTATTAAGGTAATCTTCCCGTTCGACCGCTGGAATTGTCGCTGTTGCCATAAACTATTGCACCTGATTTCCCTGACCCGACGTGCTATCCGGCGAGCTCATGGCCGTGTTCCTCGCGCCGGGCGCGCTGGGCGGCGTGAGTGACTTCACGTACGCTACTAGCGCATTAAGTTGTTCTTCGCTGACCAGTCCCTGAAAAGTAGGCATGACCGGCTTGAATCCCCTTACGATTTTCGCTCCAGGATCGAGGATTGATTCGCGAATGTAATTTTCGTCGGCGGCGACCATACGGCCGTCTTCGAGTTGCACCGGCTTCCCAAACATTCCCTGGAGATTGGGTCCGCGGCCCTGAGAATCGCTGCGATGGCAGGTGGCACAACCGAGCTCAGCAAAAATCTTCTCGCCGGACGCCGAGAGTGGGCCGGTCGAACCGCCGGACATCCAGGCTTCATATTGCGCGGGCTCCATCACGACGATGGAACCAATCATTCCTGAGTGCTGCGTGCCGCAATATTGCGTGCAGAACAAGTGGTAGGTACCGGGCTTTGTGGCACGAAACCAGGTCACGGTGTAACGGCCGGGGACTACATCCTGCTTGATCCGGAAGTCAGGAACAAAGAAGCTGTGGATGACGTCTTGCGAAGTCATGATCAACTTGACGTCGCGCCCGACAGGAACATGGAGCGAGTTGATCTCGCGCTGGCCCTCCGCGTGTTCGAGTTTCCACATCCACTGCTTGCCGACCACGTAGACTTCGGTTGCGTCGCGGGGAGGCGTTCGCTGCTGGAAGTACACAACGGCCCCCCATGCGAAGATCACCATGAAGACTCCGAACGGAATGATGGTCCAGGTCAGTTCCAGCGGAGTCGACCCTTCGATCTGTTCGGCGAGCACACCTTTGCGGTGGCGATAGCGCGCGGCGAAATAGACCAGCGAAACAAAAATCAAAAGCGTCATCATCCCGGACAGAATGACCAGGAAGATGAACAGAGCATCGACGTTGCCCGCCATGCTAGAGGCCCTTTGTGGCCACAATGGAAAGTTATCGAACATATCTTCTTTGCAGAAGGTAGAAGTTATAACTCAGAATGCAGATAAGAACTCAGACCAGTGCTCGATCTTACTTCTGTATTCTGATTTCATACTTCTAACTTCCTCTTACATGACTCCAGTCATTACGGCGCGAAACAGCTTTTTCGAGGCGGAGAAAGATCAGGATCATCACGCCCAGCACCAGAATCGTAAGTGCCCCGCCGATTTTTAACATGTTGCTGACGACCGCGCCGTATTTTCCGGCGGCGGGATCGTAGTGGTAGCAATACAAGAGCACCTGATCAACGGCATTGCCGATCTTGCCTTGCGAGGCTTCAACCAGCCCCATACGGAGATCTTTCGGGGGAAAGTCCACTCCGTAGAAATAACGCGAGATACGGCCTTGTGGGGTCAGGACCATGATCGCGGTCGCGTGCGCGTATTGGTTCTTGGATTCATCGTACTGATACTGAAAACCGACCGCTTTGGTAAGCGCATTAATCGACTCAGCCGGGCCTGTCAGGAAATGCCAGCCGGCAACGGCATTGGGCCGCCCATAGCGTTTGAGATATTCCTGCTTCTTGGCGGCAGCGAGTTCTGGTGTCTCCTTGGGATTGAAGCTAACTGTCACGACGTCGAATTCATTGCCGACATCGAACTTAATCATCCTCATGGAGGCACTCAAGCCGGACAGTTCTTCGCCGCAGAGCATAGGGCAGTTGTAGTAGACAAGGTTAAGGATCAGCGGCTTCTTGCCGAAGTAGTCACCCAGTTTGACTGGATGGCCGCTGTCGTCCATGAAGGCGAGATCGGACGGAACCGGGCTGTCCAGATGCTGCTCGATGCCAACGTTCGTCAAGTACGGCGGTCGGACCTTGGCGGGCGGGGACATGATGCCCTGGCTCATGCCCTGCGACATGGCCTGGTCCGTGCCGCTCGCAATCAACGCCAGCAAAGCGACGAGAACATGGAATGCTGTTCCTGCATGTCCTCTGGTCAATTTCGAATTGTGATTCTGATGCTTCACTTCTTTTCGGCTTCCTTCGTTGTGCCCTTTGCGATTGCGACTGACGACTCGCCAGATTGGGCACGCGTGGGTAGTCCTCGCTGGACCAGGAGATCGATAGCGCGATCGATGGGGATGCGGACGGTGCCGGCATCCTTGTCGATATAGTCGTACGTACTCAGCGTGTTCTCCTCATAGAAGCGAACCTTGTTCAGCTGAGTACGCTCATCGATCTCCAATTGCGGTGTCGGAAAACTCTTCTGGAGATATTTCTCGTAGTCGCTACCCTCGGAGTCCGTCTTGAATTGCGGCGGCAAAGTACGCGTGTCGCGCACCGGGTTTGTGACCAGCGGGCTGACCGCCTTCTGCTGCGCCTCGGAGCGGTTTTCCAGATATTTGTAGAGGCCGGCAATAATGAAATGAACCAAGATGGCCGCTACGGCCAAGCCAACCATAAAATAAATAACTCCGGCGATGCCGATATCGCGGCGTTCGTAATCGGTGTGTCCGTTGGCCTCCACGGGATGGATATCGTTGCTCATGCGTTCTCCGGAATCCCGGGCGGATGCGTCGAATGCGGGTCGAAGACATCGTTGGCCGAAACGTCATACGCCGGCAATAACGGTAGAGACGCGAGATTGCGGCAGAAGAAGAAAATCCAGATGGCGCCGATGGCGATCGGAACGACGATGTCGGCGATTGTGATCGTGAAATTCGTCGAGAAGTTTGGCTCGACGATCCAGAAGAGGTCGACGAAGCGCATGCACATCAGCCAAACCGCGAGCCACACCAGTCTGCGGATGTCGCGTTTGAAGGGCCGCGACAAGAGTATGACGAATGGAACACAGAAGTGAAATAAGACCAGGAATACAGCAACATATCCCCAGCCATGATTGATCCGCTTCAGGTAGAACGTTATCTCGGTGGGCAGGTTGCCAGCCCAGATAATGAGCCACTGCGAGAAGCTGAAATAGGCCCAAACCATGATGAAAGCAAGCGTCCACTTGCCGTGATCATGAACGAAATCCGGGCGCAGCATCTCCGACATTGGCTTGTAGTCCACCAGGATGCGCTCCACGACAATGGCGAAGCACATGGCGGAGATCAATTCACCGATGAGGATGATCAGGCCAAAGATGGTCGAGATCCAGCTTGGATCGAGCGACATCACCCAGTCGATCGCGGCGAAGCTGATGGTGAAGGCGTAGAGGATCAGGCCCGGGCCAGCAACGGCTTTGAATTTCTGCGTGTTGTCGGGCGCATTTGGCTTATCGGTCTGCTTGGACCACAGCGACAGGAGGAACGAAAGCAGGTTCCAGATCGCGAGGTAGATGATCGCTCGAATAATGAAACCGCTGGGGTTAAGGTAAGCATCCTTGACAAAGCTGTGCTTATCGAGGTGCTCTCGGATGTGTGGATCACTAATCGCGTCGGACGCCTTCAGCCAGGGATACATCTGATGCTGCAGCACACCAATGATGATCGGAACGAAGAGAACCAACAGGATCGGCAGTGTGCGCATCGCCGCGCCAAGGATGCGGCGAATGACGGTGCCCCATCCGCCACCCGTGAGGTGGCGAATCATAACGATAGCCATGGAGCCCAATGCGACACCGAGCCAATCCATGTAACCAAGCAGGTATCCGCGATAGAACTGTTCCGGGCGCGTGAAGGCGAGCGCGAGAGCGCCGAGACTGAACACGACACCCACAACCAGGGCGCGCTGGCCGACCGTCTTTACGATGGGCGTCGGGGACAAATCGAGATGCTTGGGCGCCGCGCTCACTTGCTTTCTTCCTTCATTTCAGGTTTTGTCTCGGGAGCGAGGACGGGCAGAGTCGCGCCCGATCCGGGTTCGCGAAATTTCGGAGGCTCCGAGGGAATTTTTTGTCCTTCGGGAACGTCCGCCATTGTGGCATTTTGGCTTAATTGCAAGGCACGGATGTAGGCAACGATGTTCCAGCGATCTTCCGGCGTGATCTGCGCCGCATAGTCGGGCATGATGCCGAAACCAGCGGTCATCACATCGAAGAAATATCCTACGGGCGCTTTCTGCAGGCGCGGGATGTGATAGGAGGGTGGTTTGCGGGCGAATCCACGCGACGGAATGAAGCCGTTGCCATCACCCGTGCGGGAGTGACACGGGGCGCAGTAAATGTCGTAGCGCTCGCGTCCGCGCTCCAGGACTTCTTTCGTGACGGGGAACGGCATTGCATCGCCGGGATTGTTGCCGATTTTGCCGGTGTAGAAATACGTGTCCGCATTCAACTGTCCGCGGGCGACTGTGCCTTCCACCGGGACACGGGCCGAACGGTGGTCGGCGTAGAAGTCGCTGTAGGAGAGCGGATTCTGGCGCGGCTGCACATGCATATCCAGGCGACAGGCCATCGTGAGCGCAACTCCGGCGACTGCTATGCTCGCGGCGCAACGCCTGAGCCACAGAAGGCACAGGGGCTCACAGAGAAATGTGCGCTTGGGGAAGTGCTGCATTAGCTTGGCACCTCCGACAGGGATCGCGGATCCAGGCTCTCCAGGAAAAGGCGCGTTTCTGCCGCGTTGTACTTTTTGTCGGACGAAAACACGATCAGGAAGAAGCGGTCTTTCGATGCGAATGCGAAGCGCGGAACATTGAAGACCGGGTGATAAGGCATAGGCAGGCCGTTGAGCGCGAGCATGCCGAGCACGGCCGAGATTCCCGCGAAGAGAATCGTCATTTCGAACGTGATCACGATGAACGCCGGCCAGGAATGCGGGGGCTTGCCGCCGATATTGAGCGGGTAATCGACAGCGGACATCCAGTACTGCATCAGGTAGCCGGTGCATCCGCCAATGATGCCGCCAATAAGCACGACCAACGGAACTTCGTCGTGATGGAATCCGATTTCCTCGGCGAGGCCTTCGATCGGGAACGGGCTGTAGGCGTCGATCTTCTTGTAGCCAGCCTCGTGCGTCTTCTTGGCCGCATCGACCAAGGCTTGCGCCGAGTCGAATTCCGCCATTAGGCCGTAAATAGGATCGCGCTTGGCCATTACTCTTTCACCTCCGCCTCAGGCAGAAGTGTGCGCATCTCAAAGATCGAGATGGCCGGCAGCACGCGCAGGAACAGGAACATGAGCATGAGGAACATGCCGATCGTTCCGAAATAGGTCATGTAGTCCCAGCGCGTGGGATAGTACATGCCCCACGACGAAGTCAGGAAATCCCGGTGCAAGCTGACGACCACGATGATGAAGCGCTCGAGCCACATCCCGACCAGGATGACAAGTGAGACAAAGAAAAGCGCTACGGGACTAGTGCGGAGCCTACGAATCCAGAGCACCTGCGGGATGAAGATGTTGCACAGCAGCAGCGCCCAATACGAAACAGCATAAGGACCGTGCAGTCGGTTCCAGAGGAGGAACATGTCATTGCGTTCGCCGCTGTACCAGCCCATGAAAGCTTCGATCCCGTAGCCATAGGCAACAATCAAACCTGTGGCCAGCATGACCTTGGCCGAGTTCTGCAGGTGGCGTTCGGTGATGAAGTCTTCCAGGCCGTAGATCTTTCGAATCGGGATAGCCAGCATCAACACCATCGCGAAGCCAGAGTAGATGGCGCCCGCAACGAAATAGGGTGGAAAGATCGTGGTGTGCCACCCGGGAACGATGCCGACCGCAAAGTCGAAGCTAACGACCGTGTGAACCGAGAGCACAAGTGGTGTAGCCAAGCCGGCGAGCAGCAGGTACATCGTCTCGTAGCGATGCCAATGACGGGCGGAGCCGCGCCACCCGAATGAAAGCATGCCGTAGATGACCTTGATCCAGCGCTTTTCAGTGCGGTCTCGTAGAGTCGCAAAGTCGGGGATCAACCCGGTGTACCAGAACAAAGCCGAAATTGTGGCGTAAGTCGAAACCGCAAAAACATCCCACATAAGCGGACTGCGGAACTGCGGCCACACGCGCATCGTGTTGGGATAGGGAAAGAGCCAGTACGCCAGCCATGGGCGACCGACGTGAACCGCCGGGAAAATTCCAGCGCAAGCGACGGCGAACAACGTCATGGCTTCCGCGAAGCGGTTGATCGAGTTACGCCAGGTTTGCCGTAACAACAAGAGGATGGCTGAGATCAAAGTGCCGGCGTGGCCGATACCGATCCACCACACGAAGTTGACGATGGCAAAGCCCCATCCGATGGGAATGGTGATTCCCCAGATCCCAACGCCCTTGAGGAAGAGATACCCAAGAGCGTAGAGCAACATCATGGTTGCTATAAAGGCAATGCCGAAACCGATGAACCATCCATTGGTCGCCGGACGCGTGAGAACGATCGCGCTGATCTTTTCGGTGACCGTCCCGAAGGTGTGGCCGGGCTCGATAACAGGAGCGCGCTCGATCTCAGTCGACGATTTGTATTGCTCGGGCATTCAGTGTCTCTTTGTCATCCTGAGGACCGCGCCTTTGGCGGTTCGAAGGATCTCTGCATTCGCCGGCAGCACCAATGCGGCCGGCAGACTGCATAGGTCCTTCGACCCGCAAAGAACACGGGGCTCAGGATGACAATCCAAAGTCATGTACATAAATCCGTTCGCCTCATCTCAAATTCTTAACCGCCCAACTCTGGGTTCGGATTCTTCACTTCTGCCAAATAGGTGGTACGCGGCCTGGTATTCAGTTCGCCCAGAAGGCCGTAATTTCTTGATTGTGCTTTCCATTTGGAAACTGTGCTATTCGGATCGTTAATGTTGCCGAAAACAATTGCGTTGGCCGGGCAGGATTGCTGGCAGGCTGTCTGCAGCTCTTCTCCGATGCGGATTTCCTTGCCCTCGCGGACTGACGCCGTTTCGGTATCGATGCGGCGCTCGTTGATGCGCTGCACGCAGTAGGTGCACTTTTCCATGACGCCGCGGCTGCGCACGCTGACGTCGGGGTTACGCATCATTTTGTATTGCGGCGTATCCCAATCCTGGAACAACAGGAAGTTGAAGCGGCGCACCTTGTAGGGACAGTTGTCGGAGCAATAGCGCGTCCCCACGCACCGGTTGTAGACCATATCGTTCAGGCCCTCGGTGGAGTGGCTGGTTGCGCCGACCGGGCAGACGACCTCGCAGGGCGCGTTCTCGCAATGCATGCACGGAACAGGCTGGAAAAACGCCTTTGGATTATCGCGGTCGCCCTGGTAGTAGACGTCGACGCGGATCCAGTGCATGTGCCGCCCCAGATGTGTCTGCTGCTGGCCCACCACCGGGATATTGTTTTCCGCCTGGCAAGCGATGATGCAGTTGTTGCATCCGGTGCACTTGTTGAGATCGATCGCCATGCCCCACTCGTACGGCTGCTTCTCGTAGTCGTAGTTCGAGTAAAGAGTTTCGTCTCGCGCGGGACTTTCTTCTTCGTTCGCGAAGTTCGGGTGCTTCTTGTATTCCTCAAGGGTTGCTTCGCGAACAAGCGGACGATGGCCGCCTCCGGGAGTGTCCATCGACTGCATGCCCTGGACAGACGCAAGCTCGTAGACATCGCCGGTCTTTGTGATCTTGTCGAGTTTCGCGATCCACGGGTTGGCGGTTGTGCGAAACTCGTAGGCGTTGAAGCCCTGCTCACTGCCGACACGTCCGGCACGCTTGCGGCCGTAGCCGAGCGTGATGGTCACGGAGTTGTCGGGCTGTCCGGCCTGAATCCAAACTGCGCCGGTTACCTTCTTGCCATCGGCTTCAAGTTCGACAACGTCTTTGCTGGCGAGTTGCAGGCGCTCGGCCATTTTCGGACCGACGAGGATGGCGTTGTCCCACGTGAGCTTCGTCATCGGCTTGGGCAGTTCCTGCAGCCAGCCGTTGTTAGAGAAGCGTCCATCGTAAATAGTGGGATCGCGACGGATGTTGAGCTCGATGGCGCTGGGATCGGCAGATTTTGTATCGGGCGCGGAGACGGAGGGGGCTTTCGCCGTGACCGACCTCGCGGCAAATGCCGTCCCCTCGATCCAGCCATCGTGCAGCGATTTACGCCAGAACTGCTCGAAGTCGGTGCCAGCGCGTTGCTTCTGCCAATAGGCACGCACGAGATCGTAACCGCTCGCTTCCGCTTGACCGGAGAGCAGGGCGACGAATTCGATGGCGCTCTTGCCGTTATAGAGCGGCGCAATCAGCGGCTGAATGATGCTGACAGTGCCGTCGTAGGCGCGGGCATCACCCCAGGATTCCAGTTCGTGCGTCGCAGGCACATGCCACTGGCAGAGTTCGGCTGTCTCGTCTTGGTAGAGACCATGATGCACTCGAAGCGGGACGGCGCCGCTCTTGAGAACTTCCGCAAACTTGAGATCGGCCGAAGCATCGTAAACCGGATTGCCACCAAGGATAATCAGCAGGCTCACCTTGCCCGACTGCATGTCGGTGACGAGCTCTTTCAGCGATTCGGTTTGATTCACCGGGTTCGCGTCAATCGGGTCGGTATAGAACACTGTCTTGCCTACATTGCCAAGCTTGGCGTTGATCGCATGAGACAGCGCATGCACTACGGACGACTGATGATCTCCAGCGATCACAATGGACGAGCCTTGATGCTTCTGCAGGTCGTCCGCGATTGGGCGGTCTACATATTCCGACCCCTGTGATGATGCCAGGGAATGCGCCAGCATCTCGATATGCGACACCCTCACAGGCAGCCGATGATCCGCCTTCGCCCCCGTCGCACTCGGCGTACTCTCGATCACGTACAGGCGGTTCATCTTGCCGTCGGGATTACGGCGACTGGCGAAGTCTCGGATGTACTTCACGTTGCCTGGAAATCCGCCGTAGAGGAAATCGGCATCGAGCGAGACGATGACGTCGGCCTTCGTAAAGTCATAGCGCGTCTCGACAGGCTGACCGAATGCCATTTTCGCGCCTTCGAACGCATTGTCACGATTACACGGCTCGTACACGTGCCACTTCGCCTGGGGATAGAGCTTCAGGAATCCGCGAAGCTGATCGGCGAGAGTTGGCGAAGTAATGGTTGTCGTCAGAATGCGAATACCTGATCCCTGCAGCGCCTTTTGCGCATTGAGCGGACTGCGGATCGCACCGAGGAATGCCTGCCACGAGCGGACATCGCCCATGGAAGTAACCGTCTGCGAACGGTCGGGATCGTACAGACCCAGGAGCGAAGCTTGCGTAAAGATATCCGTGCCGCCCAGCGACGAGGGATGCAGATCGTTGCCTTCGATCTTTGTGGGGCGCCCGAGATGGCTTTCAACTAGGACCGGATTCGCGTATCCGCCGAGCGTTACTGCTGTGGCGTAGTACTGCGGGCGCCCGGGGATGACGTTTTCGGGCTGGCGAACATACGGAACGATCGGTTCGAGTGGGAGCTTCACGCATCCGGTCATGCCGGCAAGGCCAAGCGAGGCGCCCATCACTTTGAGGAATCCGCGACGCGAGACCGAGTCGAGCCATTCGGAGGCACCCTTGGGGAATTCACGGTGCAGCGCCTCCTGGAAAGCAGCACTGCCGGCCAACTCTTCAAGCGAACGCCAGTATTGTGGACCCGTTTTCTCGGCAGCATCGTGCGCCGTGGCGGCATCGATCTTTTCGCGAACACTGGCGAGGTCGAACTTCTTGCTGGGGCACACGTCTTCGCGGGTTCTGATCTGGATCAAGCCGCCGTTATGCTTTTCGTCGTTCGTCATTTCTAAAAACAGTGCCGTTCCTGGAGGACCACAATTATCGACTCCAAATCACTTCTCTATCTATGGCAGGTGCTGCAGCTGGTTATCTCGCTGACGCTCACCTGACCATCCTCTGTTTCTATCCTGCCAACGCGAACCTGGTATTTCTGGATCAGGTACGCGCCCAGCGCATCCTGATCGCTGAACGTGCGGCCGTCGAATGACACCGGGTTGCCTGCACTCGGCGGCTGATAACGCATATTGAAGACCTGTTCCCGAGGACGCAGATTCTTGCCCGGATCGCGATGGCATCCCAGGCACCACTCCATCTGCAAGCTCTCCTGCTGATACATCAAAGGCATCAGGTCCACGGGCCCGTGACAGGTGTTGCACCCGACTCCCTTGGTGACATGAATGCTGTGATTAAAGTAAACAAAGTCGGGAAGCTGATTGACGCGGGTCCATTGCAGCGATTCTCCGGACCGGTAGCTGGCGCGGACGGGCTCGAGCAGCTGGGCATTGGTCCAAATCTGCGCGTGGCAGTTCATGCACGTTTTGGTCGGAGGAATGCCTGCGAAACTCGACGTCTCGACCGAGGTATGGCAATAACGACAGTCGACGCCGAGTCCTGTGACATGATGTTGGTGACTGAACGGGACCGGCTGCGGCTTGCGAACCCCCGCATACGTAACGAAGGGCGAGCCCTGAACGACGTACAAGACCCAGCCCAAAATGACAACGACAAAGACTGCGCCAAAAATGGTGGCGCGTGACAGCGTATTCGTGCTGCGATGAAAGATCTGCGACATTCTCTTTTGAGATCTGGCTGAAGAGACCCGGCGGATCGTCCGTCAGTGCGTCAGTCTATGTTTCCGATTATGTTTCGAGTAAGAAAACCACCCACACAGGTTTTCGAGTTGGTTGCGAAACTCAGAATTATAAATAACTCTCGCGGTCTTTGTCGCGATTTTTTGAAGATTCGCAAAAGAAAAAATCCTGAAGCAAAAATTACTGAAAACATGTTGAGTTTTTCAACTGAACGACTTGTTATCGGTTAAGTCTTGCGCCATAGCCAAAAGCGATTCTGACAAAGGCTAATCTCGAAGCTTCGTCTCAGAGTGCGACGTATTGATCAGCGGGCTACCGCAGGTTCATTACGAGCAATTTTGGTTCGGTCATTTCCTCAATGGCGTAGCGCAGGCCTTCGCGGCCGTGGCCGGAGTCCTTTACACCACCGTAGGGCATGTGATCGATGCGGAATGAGGGGACATCTCCTGCGATGACGCCTCCGACTTGGAGTTCTTCGTAGGCCTGGAAGAGCAGCTTCGCATCGCGCGTGAAGACGCCTGCCTGCATTCCATAAGAGGAGTTGTTGACTTGGCGCAGGGCTTGATCGAAACCTTCGTAGGGCTCGATTGTCACAACCGGGCCGAAGATCTCCTGACAATTCACTTTCATCTCCGGCTTGGTGCCGGTAAGGACTGTGGGCTCCACGACCAATTTATTGCGGCGCCCACCGCAGAGGAGACGCGCTCCGGCGCGGACGGCCTCATCAATCCACGTAACGGTACGAATCGCATCGCTTTCGCGGATGAGCGGTCCGACATCGGTAGACTCGTCGAGAGGGTCTCCAGTCTTCAACTGCTTAACGCTACCGACCAGTAGGTCTGTGAATCTTCCGTAAACCGAGTGCTCAACGAAAATCCGCTGCACCGAGATGCAGGTTTGCCCCGAGTAGGCGAACCCTCCTGTGACACAACGGTCAGCGGCATATTGGAGATCCGTGTCGCTGTGAACGATGACGGCTGCGTTGCCTCCGAGTTCGAGCACGACTTTCTTTTTTCCGGCCCTGCGCTTGATGTCCCAACCTACCGGGACGCTGCCCGTGAAGCTGATCAGCTTGATGCGATCGTCGGTGACGAGAAGACCAGCATCTTCGTTGGAGAGTGGAAGTACATTGAGACCGCCGTCGGGCCATCCGGCCTGCTGCACGCACTCAGCCAAGAGCAGCGAGCAGAGCGGGGTTTGCGGCGCCGGTTTCAGAACCATCGGGCAACCTGCGGCGATCGCCGGAGCTACCTTGTGGGCTACCAAGTTGATGGGAAAATTGAATGGAGTGATGCCGGCGACCGGTCCGAGGGGAAACCGTCGCACAATGCCCCATCGCCCGGCGGTGAACTCCTGCCAGTCCAAGGGGAGGTATTCCCCGTACATGCGCGTGCTTTCTTCGCCGGCGACGTTAAAGGTGAAGATGGCGCGTTCGACTTCGGTGCGGGCGGCTTTGATCGGCTTACCCGCTTCCTGCGCCAGCGTACGGGCGAATTCCTCTTTGCGTTCGACGATGAATGCGGAAACCTGACGGAGAACTCGCTGACGCTCGAAAGCAGGCAGGCGCCGTGTGGTGCCGAAGGCCTTTACGGCCGCAGCAATGGCAGTGTCAGCGTGCTCTTTGCACCCCTGTGTAACGCGGGCGATGATGCTGCCATCAAAAGGAGCGCGGACTTCGATGATGTCGCCGTCCTGTTGCCATTTCCCGTCCACAAAAAAACCGTGCGTCGCAACAGGCGCTATCGTCATCTCTGCCATGGTTCATTGCCCCCAGTAACGGTTCCTTCAATTATAGGACTTTTGTCTAGGACCAACTCAGCCGGCTGAAGATCCCCGAAACACTGAGGGACACAGAGGTTGCTTATACAATGTAGCGCGCATCACAAGCATGCAAACAATTGCCGAGATTTCGCAGCGCATTCGCCGGAAGGAAATTTCTCCGTTCGAGATCACGCGGATGTGTCTGGCCAATATCGAACGGTTGAATCCGCGCCTGAATGCGTTCATCACTGTGATGGCGGGATCCTCGCTTACCGAGGCACGAGCGGCCCAGCAGCAGATCGCGAGTGGTCATTGGCGCGGGCCACTTCATGGGATTCCGATCGCAATCAAAGACTTGATCGACACGGCTGGAGTACGAACAACATCTGCCAGTGCGCTGCACAAGGACCGCATCCCGGCGGAAGATGCCTGGGTCGTTCGGAAGTTGCGCGAAGCCGGAGCGGTCATCATCGGCAAAAACAATCTCCATGAGTTCGCCTACGGCGGAAGTTCGCTCGTAAGTTACTTCGGCAACGTTCACAATCCGTGGAACCTCGAACAGATCGCCGGAGGGTCGTCGGGTGGCTCTGCAGCCTGTATTCCGGCGGGCATGGCGTGTGCAGCGATCGGTACCGACACCGCGGGATCGATCCGCGAACCGGCGGCGCTTTGCGGATGTGTCGGGCTCAAGCCGACATACGGACGAATTTCGAGCCGCGGAGTAATTCCGCTCTCGACATCACTGGACCATATTGGCCCGCTGGCCGTGAGCGTCGAGGATGCGGCGATCGTGCTGCAGGCAATCGCGGGATACGATCTGGGCGACGTCACTTCGGCGGAGGCTACCGTCACTGACTATGTTTCCGTTTTGAAAGAGGGCGCTGGCGACCTGCGAGTCGGCGTGCCGCGGGACTATTTCTTCGATGATCTGGATCCGGAGGTCGCGTCGGCGATGGAACATGCGCTGATGGGAGTCGAGAGGCTCGTTGCGAGTACAAGAGATGTGAAACTTGAGGTGCCCACAGACCGGAAGCTGCAAGCCGTCGAATCCTATGCCTATCACGCTGAGAATATTGCCAATAGCCCTGAGCTCTACCAGGCGGAAACTGTGCGGCGAATTCGTACCGCCGAGAAAATTACCGCGACCGACTATATAGAGCGGCGCCGCGAGCTGGAGACCGCGCGGCGACGCGTGCGCCAGGTTTTTGCCGATATAGACTTGCTGGTCACTCCCACGACTCCTATGCCTGCGCCTGCAATCGCAGACTTGACGTCGAATCCGGAGGTGTTGCGCCCAGCCGAAGTGAAGCTCCTGCGCAATACACGGCCGTTCAACGTCTGGGGATTACCGGCGATCTCAGTGCCTTGCGGCTTCACGCGAAGCGGGCTACCGATTGGCATGCAGATTGCCGGCCCACACTGGCGCGAGGATCTGATGTTGCGATTGGCATATGCTTACGAGCAAGCCACCGCCTGGCACAAACGAAAATGCTTATTCCCGTGAGATAGAAGTTCCCGGCCCTTGGCCGCCTTAACCGCAGAGAATGCTGGAGGCGCGGCAGGGGACGGAGCTAAGTCCAAGAAATCTGCTGTTCTACGGTTCGTGCAGGCAAGATAACGTTCCTGGTCGCTTGTGCGTCTAACCAAAGTACACCAGCACATCCGCCAGAGTTACACATGCGGCAACACTTCCCTGGAGTCTGAATGAAACGAATCCATGTGGTTCTGAAGACCTGCCTTGCTTCTCTCGCCCTGGTGTCCCTGACTCTGGTGTCCCGGAGCTCACCGGTTGAGGGAGTTCACGGGATTGCTGTAACCAGCATCGATCACTCAGTCAGGCCGGGCGACGACTTCTACCGCTACGCCAATGGCGACTGGATCAAACGTACCGAGATCCCGCCAGACCGCGCGGGGATGGACGTATGGACCAAACTGACCGATCTCAGCAATCAGCGCACCGCCGATTTGATCAAAAAGACTGCTAGCTCAAATCCGCCGGGAGGTTCAAATTCGCGCAAAGTCGCCGACCTTTTCAATTCGTACATGGATGAAGACGCCATTGAGGCGAAGGGCCTGTTTCCACTAAAGCCGCACCTCGATGCGATTGCCGCGATCCGCGACAAGAAGGAACTGGCGCATGCGCTCGGAGAGACTCTACGCGCCGATGTCGACGCCCTGAACAATACCAACTTTTACACATCGGATCTTTTCGGGCTCTGGGTAGCACCTGGCTTTAACGATTCCGAACACTACGCGGCATACCTGATGCAGGGCGGGCTCCAGCTTCCGGATCGCGAGTACTACCTGTCCGACAGTGAGCACATGCGGACCCTGAGGGAGCACTACAAAACCCACGCTTCTGTGATGCTCAAGCTCGCGGGATTCTCCGACACGGATACGCGAGCGGCCCGCGTTATGGATCTGGAGAGTGCGATCGCGAAGACACATCTCACCCTGGCCGAGAACGAGGACATTCACAAGGCTAACAATACTTGGAAGCGCGCCGATTTTGCGACGAAGGCCCCGGGACTGGACTGGGCAGAGTACTTCAAGGGAGCCGGACTCAACCATGTGGCGAGTTTCATCGTTTGGCAGCCGACTGCCTTCCGGGGAGAATCGGCGCTAGTGGCCTCGATTCCGCTGGACACATGGAAGGATTGGCTCGCGTTGCACTTGATCGAGGAATATGGGGGAGTCTTGCCAAGATCCTTCACGACTGAGCGTTTCGCCTTTTTCGGCAAGGAATTGTCAGGAACGCAGCAGCCGCGTCCCCGGTGGCAGCGGGGAGTGTTCGTTGTGAACGGCTTGCTTGGCGATGCTGTCGGACAAGAGTACGCCAGGAAATATTTCTCACCAGATGCGAAAGCAAAAGTGCAGGCCATGGTGGCGGAGTTGATCGCGTCGTTCCGCAAGCGAATTGACACCCTGACTTGGATGAGTCCGTCGACTAAAGCTGAAGCGCAGGCGAAGCTTTCGACCCTGTACGTGGGAATTGGATTTCCGGAAACCTGGCACGACTATTCCAATTACGAGGTGAAGCCAGATGATCTTTTCGGAAACATCTGGCGGGGCAACCTGTCGGACTATCAGCGGCAGGTGGCGCGGTTGGGCAAAACGGTCGACCGGAAGGAATGGTCAATGACGCCGCAAACCGTAAATGCAGTGAATCTGCCCCTGCAAAATGCGCTGAATTTCCCTGCCGCGGTTCTGCAGCCTCCGTTCTACGATCCCGATGCTCCAGCGGCAATGAACTATGGCGCGATTGGAACTGTCATCGGGCACGAAATCAGTCACACCTTCGATACGGAAGGAAGCGCGTTCGACTCGAAGGGTCGTGTGCGGAATTGGTGGACACCGGAAGACCTCAAGCACTTCGAGGCAGCAACAGCCCGATTGGCGGCGCAGTATGACACTTACAAGCCGTATCCCGATTTGTCGCTGAATGGTAAGCAGACGCTGGCAGAGAATATCGCGGACGTCGCCGGTATCTCGGCAGCTTATGACGGATATAAGGCTTCCGGACAGGTCGCTTCTTCTGTCGATGGCTTGACGAGCGACCAACAGTTCTTCCTCGCGTTCGCGCAGAACTGGGGCGAGAAGGTCCGCGAGGCCGCACTGCGCCAGCAGGTGCTGACCGATTCGCACTCTCCCGGGGAATATCGGGCTGCAACGGTGCGCAACATCGATGCCTGGTACGGGGCCTTTGATGTGAAACCGGGAGAGAAGATGTATTTGACGCCGGAGGAGAGGGTGAGGATCTGGTAAAGCAGCGTTCCAAGTTTCGGGGTTTCAAACAGTAGGTGCGTTCTGGGCGAGTACATGCACCTTAATTCACTGGTGTCACCAAGGCATTCACAGCTTTGAGCAACTTCTCTGCTGCCTCCCCTGGATCCTGGGCCGAAAAGGTCTCATCGAGAACCATGATCTGAACGTCAGGAACGATCTCCTGCAACACCTGGCGAAGCGGCCTGCCGCGGACCATTTGCATTCGTGCACTCGCGACCACCAACCTCGCCTTGGTCGCTTTCAACAGAATCGGTGCGTCTTCAATTGCGGTTGTGGTCAGGGCATTGAATCCGGTGTTGCAGAGAATTTCCCGCAGGAACGTGCAGACGTCCAGCGAGGGATAAACACAGATCATGCGCGGGCGGGCATCGCCGGTCTTGCCGCGGGAATACCGGGATCCGAGATAGGCTGCGGTGATGGCCTCTTCCATGCAGTCGTAAGTTTCGAACTGTGCCAGCAGGTGCGTGAGTTCGAGGACCTTGCGGATTTTAGCGGTGAGCCCGCAGAGTTTGAGGTCCCCGCCCTTTGCCCGCGCAGCCTGCATCAGTCGCATGATCGCACCTAGGCCGCTGCTGTCGATGAATTCGACGTTCTCCATTTGCAGTACGACGTCTCCATACTTCTCAATGGCGTCCTGCACGTGGGAATGGAGTGTAAAGACTTCATTGCCATTCACGATCCGCCCGTGGCATTCGGCAACAAAGACCTCTCCGACCGGGCGACTCTCCAGGCGCAGCTGCAAACGACCTCCCGAAAATTGCGCGAATCTTACGTGACGGCTGAAACCAAGTCAATGGAAGCGGCTGTGACGTAACGTTAATTGTCCAAAAGGCGAGAGGGTGTGCGTTGGCGTTTGACCTCACTTGGCTCGAACGCGGTTGGTCAACCAGTGATCCTTCGACCGCACGGATTTTGCACACAAAGCGAATCCGCTCCCGCCAAAAGTCCTGAAGGGCGGCTCATGCGCACTTGTGGCTAGTCGACCGTTCTTACATCGTCGGGCAGAGTCAACATGAACTTGCAGCTTCCATCTGAGGCCGAGCACGAAAGCGTTCCGCGGCGCAAGATTTTCACCGGCGTGTCGTCGGGGAACGTGAGGCGATAATCAGCGGTCCGCAGGGCTTCGCTATAAGACTTGAGTTTTTCATCGCCGCTCACCCACTTGACCGCGTCGACTTTGGCTTTCTCGCCGGTGCCGCCGCTCAGTAGGATGAAGAAATCGGCATTGCCGCTTTCGTTGGCTTTCCCCAGGTCAATTGTCCTGAGATGTTCCAGTTCTTCTTTATAGCGAGCAACGGCCACGTCAGCCTTGGCATCGCCTCCGGCCAAAGAGGCTAACCGCGTTCGTGTCTCAGGAATGGGGCGAAGGCCATTCATCGAGAGCGCATAGGTGCGCAGAGCGAGATCTTTCTGGCCGCGCTTCTCGTAGATTTGTCCTAGGTGATCGCCGACTTCCCCGTGATGGCCGAGGTTCCACGCTGCCGAGACGTACTTCTCCGCTTTATCGAGGTGGCCTTCGCCGAACTGGACCCAGCCCAGCGTGTCCCAGTAAGCGATGAGGGATTGCACTAGGGGTGGGTCTTTAGGCGTCAGGCGATCGAGCGAGATGTTGCGCAAAGCAGCGGCAGTGGCGGAAACAGCCGACTCCGCGTATTGCTGCGCGCGATCAAGGTGTGAGCCCTTGAGCGAGAGCTGGTATGCAATGTTGTTCCATACCAGCGGAGTAGCATTAAGTTCGACAGCATGATCGAAAGTGGCCAGCGCCTTCTCGTCCTGACCAAGGTTGAGATAAGCATCGCCCAGGCTAACTTGCAGCTCGGCGCTATCCGGACTCAATGAAGCAGCCTTCTCTAACTCTGGAACGGCCAAATCATACTTGTGCCACTCGGCGTACATCGCACCAAGGTTGGCGTGCGCGTACTTGTCCAGCGGATTGTTTTCCAATTGCTTGTTGAACGCCTTGACCGCCTCTTCATACCTTCGATCGTTCCAGTAGACCCGGCCCAGATTGTTGTAGGCAAACTCGTCGTAGGGATTGACTTCGATCTGCTTCTGGAATGCAGAGATGGCCAGGTCGTCCTGGCGCATGGTCATATAGACCAAACCCAGATTGTTCCAAGCGAACTTGTTCTTGGGATCGATTTCCGTGGCTCGCTTTAGCAGTGCTTCCGCAACAGTCAGGTTACCCGCATCGCCGGCGGCGCGAGCACTTTCGACCAGCTCATCGGCCTTCATATCAGCGGGAGGAACGAAGCCTCCCGCGGCGGCATTCTCCACCGCGAGTTGCTGGCCAAGGTCCGCGCCGACTGCACGACGGAAAGATCCATAGTCGGCGGCGCGGGCAACGGGAAGTTCGTCCTGATGTAGTATCAATTTGCGGCCGGCGATGAAGGTGTTCCCTTCGACCTGATAGGTCGCTTCATATTCCGCGTAGTCTCGCTTTAACGAAAATGCGAGGGGCGCACGTGCCGAGTACTTCGCAGGCAATTCCAGCTTCACCTTGTAGGAGTATTCGGCTTTGGGCCCGAGCTTTAAGGGCTCGGCATCGTCGTCGTTGTCATCGCCATCGCCCGCATCCGGCAGGTTGAATTGGACGAGCGGCAGGACGATTTGCGTCTTCTTTTTCGACCAGTCGAGAAAGTTCAGTCGTGAGACATCGTAGGATAGAGTAAACGGTTCCGCGGTCGCCGCCGGGTCGCTGACCTTCAGATTCGTGACATCGCCGCCCAGACCGGAATTTATGTTTTCTACCACGCGCTGCCAGTTGGCCTGTGGCACCCGTCGAAAAACCGAGCGTAGTAGCAGTTCTTCATCGCCGCGGAATTCGTAACTCACGTGCGCTTCGAGCTTTCCAATCTCGTTGATCTTCCCGGTGATCTCGGAACGCTCGCTGTCGGGCATTGGAGTATCGGCGGGCGTTTCTTCCAGATGCGGCGCTGGCGCATTGGGCAGGGTCGCTGGCGGGATCACGAGTGCCTGCTTCTTGCGCAGCGTGTAGGCGAGTAACCGGAACGGAGCAACCTCACTGGTCGTATCCATCCAGACTTCCTGACCGTTCATCGGCAGCATCGTGATGACGTGATCAAACTGCGAGGGCGAAGGCACATCCAGGTCGAGCTTTCGGCTGGAGTTGATCAGGACGGAATTGGCGTGGAGTCCTTTGGCCTCGAGCAGCGACGCGAGCAACGTGTGTTTATCCTTGCAGTCGCCATATTGATTGTGAAGGACATCTGACGCAGCGTGCGGCTGGTACCGTCCTACTCCGAGGGAAAGGCTCACGTACCGGAAATTCTTGGCCACATAATCGTAGAGCTCTTCGATCCTCGCCAAATCGCCGGTCGTGCCCTTCGTAAGTTCGTCCGCCTTAGCGCGCACTTCCGGTGTGGGGAAGCGGCGGTCTTTTTCCATGCCGGCGTACCATCGGCCGATCTGCTCCCAGCTTTCGAACGTGGTCAGTTGCACATCGGGGCGGTCGTCATCGGGACGACGCGTCTTCTTTTTCTTGTCTTTGTCTTTGCTGTCGTCCTCGCGCTCCAGGTGAGAGCTCGCCCAGTGATAAATCCGGCGCCCATTCTCATCTGTCACCTTGGGATCCATACCTGGCTTGCACTTGAGTTTCAGCGTGCGCCCGGCGGGGACGTCAACATCAAGGGTCTCGTCTAAGTCGATGTTGGTCTTGTCGAATTCGTACTCGGCCCAGAATTGCCCCTGAGCCAGCGGCGTGTGGATCACCGTCACCATGTCGTACTCGAGGACCTCTCCGGGACGCAGTCCAGGAACGGTGATGTGCTTTTGCCGGTAATCGGTATAAACGGGTGCCTCGCGCTCGATCGGCGCGCTCAGATCCTGAACGGCATCGTCTCCCGCCTTCACGACAGTGCCGTCTTCCTTCAGAACACGAACATAAGGAATTTCAACCCGCTCGTTCGCGGAGTTGTAGCCCTCCAGCAACTGTCCCCACTGCTGTACGCCGGCTTCACTCTGAACGCGAATGCGGGCGACGGTCTCCTTACGTCCTGTTCCGTCGACCTCGAAGCGGTAGCGGGAATGCATCCGCTCGATAACAAAGGATTCCTGAGCATAGTCGCGTTTGTTCTCGCTTGTGGGAGTAGGAGCTGGGGTGCCAGCGGACTTGTCTCCGCTGCCAGTGGACTGCGGCGTGCTGCCAGGTACATTCGGAGTGGACTGCACGGGTTGTTGGGCATTCGCGGCAAGGCTGCCGCAGAGAAACAGAAGAAGCAGCAAACTTTTACGCATAGCTTGAATGGGGAGCCTTACTCATTATCCCATGCTGAGGGATGCAAGAGAACGCTGCGGGAAGGCTAGATTGCATGGCGGCAAACAAGAACTCGCTATTTGGCACTGAGCCCCTGAACCTCGCTCTACGGGCAGCCGAAGGCCCTACACCGCATGCTTTATTGATTAATCCGCTGTTGTCATATTATTCAAATTTATTTGAGTATAGATAATTGTGATTTGAATCACAATTTTGCTTACCAATGTTCAAAATCCGAGGTAGAATCCGCGTCAGATGGTCCTGCCTCCCTATGACGCGAGGCAGGCGTGACGCATACCGTACTTGCGCCACGATCTTTCCTTTGGAGGTTTGCATGGAAGATCGGGCCCCTGCCGTCTCCCCTACGGAACAGTCCTCTACCACAACCGCCTCGATCAAGCATGAGGGTCGCGGAGCCTGGGTGCTCACGGCTTATGGCTTGTCGGGATTGGCGTTGTTCGGAGTTCTCGCCTACTTCTTCTCAGACTTCATCTCCCACTAGTCCCAGGGACTTGGTCACGAACGGGCGTATGCGTCCGCGGAAGAGGTCGAATTGTGCCTCCTGATATCTCGTTTTGCCCAATCCTGATTGAACTGTGAAATTTACAGTGAAACCTGCAATCTCCCCTGAATTCGCTCTCCCTCGCAGAGGCCTCTGCTGATCGTGTTACAATGAGCGGCCTTAGGGTGTTGCCTTCGGCGCTCAGTCGGTCATCCCACTCAAGATTACGAAACTAGCGGAAAGCAGCTGTGCCCAAAACACCTACCTCCAGTCCGACGCCGATCACCTACGCTGATGCGGGCGTCGACATCAGCCGAGCCAACCGCACCAAGCAGCGCATCAAGTACTTGGCCCACAAAACGTTCACCAAAGGGGTGCTCAGCGAAATTGGTGGCTTTGGCGGACTTTTCGCCGTGGACAAGACCAAGTATATCGATCCCGTGCTGGTCTCGAGCGTGGACGGCGTGGGTACGAAGCTGAAGATTGCGTTCGAAATGGACTTGCATTCGACCGTGGGTGCCGATCTGGTGAACCACTGCGTAAATGACATCGCCGTGCAGGGCGCTGCTCCGCTGTTCTTCATGGACTATCTGGCAACGGGCACGCTGGATCCGTCGGTGGCGGAAAAAGTCGTGGAGGGAATCGCTGACGCCTGCAAGCACAATGGCTGCGCGCTGATCGGCGGCGAAACCGCGGAGATGCCCGGGTTTTATCCGGACGGCGAGTACGATCTGGCGGGATTCATCGTCGGCGTCGTTGACCGGGACAAGATCATCACCGGCAAAGACGTGCAGATCGGCGACATTATTCTCGGGTTGCCTTCCAATGGGCTGCACACGAATGGTTATTCGCTCGCCCGCAAGCTGCTGTTCGAGGTTGCGAAGTATTCCCCAGAGACCTACGTCAACGAGATCAAGAACAAAGTCGGCAACGAATTGATGCGTACGCACAAGAGCTACTGGCCCGCGTTGCGAAAGTTGATTGATGCGCAGTGCGTGGTGGCGATGGCGCATATCACCGGGGGCGGGATCACAGAGAATCTGCCGCGTGTCCTGCCGAGGAGTACGGCAGCGGCCATCGAACTCGGATCATGGCCGGTGTTGCCGATTTTTGAGCACCTACAGCAACTCGGGAATGTGACACAGGAAGAGATGTTGCGCACATTCAACATGGGCATGGGGATGTTGCTGGTGGTCCCGGCTGCGAAGTTCAAGAAAGCGCAGTCGGTACTGGAGCGCGTGGGAGAAAAGGCATACACGATCGGCAGGATCACCAAAGGCGAGCGGAAAGTCACCTACAATTAGCCCGTTCGGACGTTCCGCGCAAATCTCCATTCAGACAACAGTCCCTTCGCGGCCGTGCAGCTCTAGCTTCTTTCCGCCAGATCGCGAATCGTACGGAGCATCTTCTGCTCCATAACAAAGTGGGCGGGTTCCCAGAATAATCGTCCCATCATCAGGGCACCCAACGTCGGAGGAGGTCCGTTTCGCAAGCGTGCGATCAGACGGGTGTTTCCACCCTCTGCCGATTGTAAGGTGAAGCTCCACATCCCCTCCCGCGCAGGGCCTCCTCGTTCTACGCGCTTCCAGTCTGCGGGCATGATCATGGCGAATGAGCGATCGGTTTCGACGACTGCGGGGATCATCTTCCCCTCGCCGTTGTAACGTTTGGGGTCGCAGAACCAGACGGCTTCGCCGCGAGTGCGAGGCTTCCAGTCGGGAACCAGGCGCTCCACCTTCGGCATGTCGCAGCCGAAAGCATTCTCAAGAAAGGTGTAGCTGTAGAAACCGCTGCGATCCTGCCCGATCTGCATGAGCCATGGCCAGATTTTTTCAGGCGCGGCATGGATCGTGATGGCGTGCGTGGCTTCACCCGTGTAGGCCGGAAAGAGTTCGTCCCCGGGCAGAGCCCTGTGAGCTTCGGCGCTCGTCGTACCCCAGTGCAGGCACCATTCGCGCAGGCCGAGGTGATAGACCAAGGCCGGAATCGTTAGCCCTATGACGATAATGATGACGATACGCTTGAGCCACTTCTTCATGAGAAAACCTCACAGCAGACAAAATTAATGTAGCGGCCGAGCCCGGGAACCGTCTGTGATACCGGATACACCTCTTGTGGATTCGCTGAATTATGATGATTGGCTGACAGCTTGAGCGCTGACAGCTGAAAACTTCTGCAATGAAAAATCTGGGCATTCTTCTCTCTGGGCGGGGATCGAATTTCGTTGCGATCGCTGACAGTATTGACGCCGGGCGCATTCCCGATGCACGGATCGCGGCGGTCATCTCGAACAGGCCCGAGGCGCCGGGAATTGCAACGGCCCGCGCCCGAGGATTGAACGCGCTGGTGATTCCCTCCAAGGGCAAGCCACGGGAAGATCAAGACCGCGAAGTAGTTGCGGCGCTTAAGCAAAACGGTGTCGACCTGGTCTGCCTCGCCGGGTATATGCGCTTGCTTTCGCCCTGGTTCGTGCAACAATTTCCGCAGCGGATTTTGAATATCCATCCCTCGCTGCTGCCTGCGTTTCCAGGGCTGGAAGCGCAGGAACAGGCGTTTGCCTACGGGGTGAAGGTCTCGGGCTGTACAGTGCATTTCGTCGATGAGGAACTCGATCACGGGGCCATCATCGCGCAGAGAGCTGTGCAAGTTATGGACGCCGACGATGAACACACATTAGCCGTGAGAATTCTGGAGCAGGAGCACGTCGCCTACACCGAAGCAATCAATATTGTGCTGGCGGGGAAGTTCGAAATCCTTGGCCGGCGGCTTATCCGGAAGGCCTAGTTATAATCGGAATGCATGTCGAACTTCGCTTCGGTTGAAGAACAACTTACATATCTCAAAAAGGGCGCGGCAGAGATCATTCGCGATGCCGACCTGCGCGCCAAGCTCGAAAAGTCGCGCGCGACCGGCAAGCCGCTGCGCGTCAAGCTAGGGATGGATCCGACGGCGCCCGACTTGCATTTAGGGCATACGGTCGTACTGCGCAAGCTCAAGCACTTTCAGGATCTCGGACACACGGCGATCTTCCTGATCGGTGATTTCACAGGCATGATTGGAGATCCCACCGGGCGATCAGCAACCCGGCCACCGCTTTCCCGCGAACAGATCGAGCAGAATGCCGAGACCTACAAGACGCAGGTCTTCAAGATTCTCGATCCGAAGAAGACCGTGATTGACTTCAACCGGCGCTGGATGGGCGCCTTCACCGCCGATGACTTCGTGCGACTCCTGGCGAAGTACACAGTTTCCCAATTGCTCGAGCGCGAGGATTTTCACAAGCGCTTTCAGGAAGAGAAGCCGATTTCCGTACATGAACTGCTGTATCCGCTGGTGCAGGGATACGACTCAGTTGCGCTTGAAGCCGACGTCGAGTTGGGCGGTACCGACCAGAAATTCAATCTGCTGGTCGGCCGGGAGCTGCAGCGCGCGTACCGGCAGGAATCGCAGGTGGTGCTGACCACGCCAATTCTCGAAGGCCTCGATGGCGTGCAGAAGATGTCGAAGTCATTGGGCAACGCGATCGGAATCCACGAACCGCCGTTAGAAATGTTCGGAAAGATCATGAGTATCTCTGACGAGATGATGTGGCGGTACTACGAATTGCTGACGGACGTGCAACTTGCCGAAATTGAGAAGATGAAGCGCGAGGCTCATCCAATGCAAGCCAAGAAGGAGCTCGCCCGTCGGATCGTGGCGGACTTTCATTCGGCAGAGGCTGCGGCCAAGGCGGCAAAGGACTGGGCAAAGCAGTTTCAGAAGGACGAAGTGCCGGAGGATATCGAAGAAACCGAAGTCGAAGTACCCGGCAACCGCATCCGAATTGACAAACTGCTGGCGCGTATCGGACTCGCAGGGTCGGTAAGTGATGCTGGCAGAATGGTGAAGCAGGGAGCTGTCAGAGTGAACGCGGCAACGGTCAATGATCCCACAACGGTCGTCGACATCTCGTCCAAACCAGTTGTACAGGTTGGGCGCAAGATCAAGAGAGTAAGACCTATATAAACCGACCGATTCCTTCCAATTCTGCTACTCTCATCCCGCGAATGCGGGCGGCGGCCATTCTCGGGCTGGGATGTTCTCCCAAGGATCTCAAACCTTTTCAGCGTGTGCCAGGGGTGGAATGGATCATCGGCATGCCTGGATTGCGCGATGCGGATGTGATCCTGTTGTTCGGCGGAGACGGCACGATTCACCGTCACCTCGGGCAACTGGTGAAGCTTCAGCTGCCCGTGTTGGTGATACCGTCAGGCAGTGGGAACGATTTTGCCGCTTCCCTCGGACTGCGGCGGGTCCGAGATTCTTTAGCAGCGTGGAGAGAGTTCTGCAGGAGCCCCACGAACGTCCGTGAAATTGATCTCGGCGTTATTTCTCCGATCACCAGTCCCGGGGCGGCACCATCAATGCAGGGACCCCGTTATTTCTGCTGCGTGGCGGGTGTAGGACTGGATGGCGAAGTTGCGCGACGAGCCAATCAACTACCTCGCTGGTTACGTGGAAACGGCGGCTATGTACTCAGCCTGGCGCCCACCATCTTCACTTTTGCTCCATTTCCTTTGAGAATTCTGACCCCTCATGAGGGGGACGGTGACTGGGCCATCCGCACCGATCAGCCCGCGCTGCTGGCGGTCTTCGCCAATGCTCCCTTTTATGGCGGCGGGATGAAGGTTGCGCCTCAAGCCAAAATGGACGACGGTCTGCTGGATATCTGCGAGGTAGGCGCGGTGGCTCCTTTGCGCCTCTTTCGGTTGTTTCCCTCGGTCTACAGCGGGCGCCATCTGAAGATCCCCGAAGTGGAGTACTTCCATGCTTCGCTGCTTCAAGTCGAGACAGCGACTCCTATGGATGTTTACGCGGACGGGGAGTACGTGTGCCGAACTCCGATGAGAGTTTCGGTGCAAAAATCGGCTTTGAAAGTGATCGCTCCAGTTTAAGTACTGAGTGCCCTTCTCCCTTCGACTGCGCTCCGGGGACGCCGGACAGAATGGGCGCGCGGTCTCTACGCGGGCTCTCGCACCGCTCGGTCTCGCGCTCGTGGCGACGGACGAGGGCGTCCGCCCCTACACAATCAGGCCAAGTGCTACACTTTTGCCATGGCCGAGGGACGATCGCGCACTCTGCTCTGGGTTCTGATTGGCGGCGGGGCATTTTTTCTGTTCGTGCTGGCCGTCTTCACGTTGGTCTATCTCACGCTGCACGCCACCGGCGGCGAAGCAGGACTCGGGGGTTTCGGCGACCGCATCGGCGTGGTGGACCTGGAGGGAGTAATCCTGTCTCCGCAGCCAGTCGTCGGACAACTGAAAAAGTTCGGCGACGATTCCTCGATCAAAGCAATCATTCTCCACGTGAATTCGCCGGGGGGTGGGGTAGCTGCCTCGGAAGAGATCTATCGCGAAGTGAAGCGCCTCCGCAGCGAGAAGAAAAAGAAGGTTGTCGTTTCGATTGAGACCGTCGGCGCCAGCGGCGCGTTTTATGTTGCTTCGGCGAGTGACAAGATCTTTGCCGATCAGGGGAGCATCGTTGGGTCGATTGGCGTGATCGCGCAATGGGTGAATTATGGCGACCTGCTGAAGTGGGCCAAGCTGAAAGACGTGGTCATCAAGACAGGTGAATTCAAAGACACAGGTAATCCTGCACGGGATCTAACCCCAGCCGAGCAAGCCTATATGCAGTCGCTGATCGACAACATGTTCGGGCAGTTCATCAAGGCCGTCGCTGACGGCCGCAGTCTGAAGTATGACGACGTGAAGTCCATCGCGAACGGCAAGGTGTGGACGGGCGAGCAGGCCAAAGACATGAAGCTGATCGACAGCATCGGGGACTTCGAGGCTGCCGTGACCGATACCGCAAAATCGGTGGGTATCAGCGGCGAGCCGACGCTGGTGCGGCCAGAAAAAGATCGTCGCACGCTGCTGGACCTGTTGACGGGCGATCTTTCCCAGTACATCCCCAGCCGAGAGAAACTGATGGAGCAGCAGGTCGGGTTCTATTACCTCTGGAAATAGTTTCGTGACAACATGGGAATCGGACATGTCGCGGTTGCCCTGGGAGCGTCACGGGTGACCCCGCAATTGAACGTAGGTTGGCTGGTTTGCCGCGGTGCTCGTTAATTTTCTGTTGAGCATCTTCCCTTCGCTCGGCATCGAGCATGCCATCGTCCCGCGGACTACGCTCACGAGCATTACCTTCTGTTCACGTTCCCCTATTCACACGGCTTGTTCGCCCTACTGTTGTGGGCCATAACGTTCGGATTCCTGGTATCGCGCCCTTTTGGCTGGCTGCCAAGCGGGTCTGGCTCGTGGCGCGACTCGTGGTCCTCTCGCATTTTCTGCTGGACGGCTTGGTTCACATTGCCGGCTTGCCTCTGGTGGGAGAAAATTCCCAGAAGCCAGGCCTTGGGCTTTAGAGATACGTTTTTGAAGAATGCTGTTGCCACGCTGTTGGTTGGTGAATCAAAGCAGCATCCAGATTCGGCGAATCGCGGAGGGAACAACGGTCCACGATTTCTGTGATCGCGCTGAATATGAATCAGCAGTGGCTATTGGGCGGGAATCTGAACATTGCTGACGATGTTCGAGTACGCGCTTTCCTGATTGCTTGTGTCCACTGCGGTTGTGGCGTAGCAGTAGGATGTGCCATCCACCACAGTCGCGTCGGTGTAAAGCGTGCTTGTAGTCAGCAGTGAGTTTATCTTGCTGAAACTCCCGCACGCACTCGCGTAGGCTGCTCGATATACGTTGTAGCCATCGACATTCGCTGACGTACTCGCATTCCACGAGAGGCTCACGCTATGCGTTGGTGCCGAAGTACCGGAACCCGTCAACGCTGCCGTCGTGGTTGAAGGCTGTCCATTGCTGCTGAAGGTTAAGGTCCCGTTCACATTGCCAACGGCTTTCGGAGCAAAGGTCACTGTAAATGAAGTGTTACTGCCCGCTGGAATCGTCGTAGGCAGAGAGAGGCCACCGATCGTGAAGGCCGAATTATTTGTGCTCGCACCGGTGACAGCAACACTGGCTCCGCTAGCAGTAAGAGTTCCTGTAACTGAAGTGCTGCTCCCCACGACCGCGCTGCCCAAGTTGAGCGTGGCACTTGAGATCGACAATGCGCCAGTTTGTTGTTGGCCTCCGGAACCTCCGGCACTAACCCCCTGACAACCAACAAGCAGACCGAGCGAGCAAGTTGCGAGAATGGCAACTGCTGCTCCTTTTAGCACCCTGGTGCAATCGTCTTTCACTTGAGTACTCGCCTCACGCTGTGAGTTGAACACAATCAGACTTCGGATGGACTTAGAATAGTCTGCCAGTGGCGAGCGCCACCAGCCAGATTTCGAAGGTTCATGTCTCGCAGGCGGCGAATGTTGCAAAATGCCACAGCCTGCGGGCGTGCGACACCGGCCACTCTGGGTTGCCAGAGTCGCTCCGCTTCCCCCTCGGGGGTCATAAGCACCTCCCGCTAGAAATTCACCCGCACGCCGAGTTGTGCCGCGAACGGAATCCCCACCGTCGTTCCAGGTCCGAAGAAGTCTCCCAAGGCCCCGGAAGGAAACAGCATCTGCTTCTGCGGATTCGTAATCGGAACCCAGCTGCTGCAGGTTGGAGGATTGGAACAAATCGAGGTCGCATTGCTGAGATCGTTCACCGGATTCTGCAACGCCGAGATGTCCGTTACGTAGTTCGCCCCGGGGTTGTTGCGGTTGAATAAGTTGAAGAACTCGGCGAATGGACGTATCTCCCAGCGGTCACCGAACCGAATCGGTCGGCTCACCCGGATGTCCACCTGAACGAACGGCGTTCCCCGAAATTGATCGAGCGTCGTCTTGACGCCATTGACTACCGCCCGATCCCCATCCGGCGTCGTCAGCGTGATGGGTCTGGCCGATTCTGCCTGTGTCAGCGTTGTCAATTCCACTCCACCGGGAAGGTAAACCGTTCCGGCGAGAACAAACCGATGCAGAGCGTCCTCTCCCGAAGGTCCGTAATCCCCAGGCCCAAACGGATTGAGCGGGTCGCACACACCGTTCACATAATCCCAAAGCTCACCCAACAGACATCCCCAGGTCTGCGCCTTTGAGAGCGTGTAATGCGCGATGAGATTGAACCTGCGGTTGACGTTGCCCTGTGCCACGATCATTAATGCGTTGTAGCTCGATCGATTGTCCGCTTTAAAAAGATTCAGATTCGGAACCACGCTCTGCTGGTCGGAGTCGTACGATCCGTCGGAACTGGGAATGAGTGGTGTAAACAAATTGGTTCCGCTCGTGAAGTTATAGCCGCGGTATCCGTGATTCCCCTGCTCGTGGGTGAAATCTGCGCTGATTGTCCAGTTGCGATTGATCGCATGCTGCACGCCGCCGGTAATGTGGATCCCGTATGGAGTTTTGTAATTCGGGTCGATCAGGTTCCCGGCCGCAGAAGCCCCGCCCTGCAGGCATCCACCGCCAACGAGCGAGTAAGCTCCATCACTTCCTGTGAGTGCGCACGATCCCGCGGCCACGTTGCTTGCGTTCACACCCTGAAACGCAGTCGCCCATCCGTTCTGTGCCAGATCGTTAAAGAACAAGCCAAATCCAGCGCGGATCACGGTACTGCCGCTATTCCCGGGCGAATACGCGATTCCCAGTCTTGGCCCAAACTGCTTCCGGGAATCATGCGGAACACCTGTGATGAAGGGAATCTGCAACGCCCGCATCGTGACGAACGCAGGATTGAGTTCCTGGCTGTGGCCCGATCCGGTGAACAGTCCGAACGTCGTCTGCCATCGTAATCCGTAATTCAATGTGAGATGGCGGGTCACTCTCCATGAATCCTGCGCATACAAACCCAGCCGCTGTACGTTCTGCGAAAAGTTGCCGTCGCTCGCGGGAGTCGTCACACCGCCCGCCGCGTAGTCGTCGCCGAATTGCGCCAAATTCGAAAGATAGAAGGTGGGATCTTGCGGGAACGAATACAGCGTCTCCTGATTGCCCGGGAATTGGCCGCTGAGCACCGGCTCGTGAACGAAATTAATGCCGAACTTCGTCGAGTGGCTGCTCCTGGCATGGCTGACGTCGTATCGCAGCTGATATTTCTGCTGGTCCCGCACCGAAGGAAAGTAAGTGATCGGCGTGGCGAACTGGTTGTCGCCGTAAGTTTCAAAACCCGAGACCGTCAGCGACGTCGCGCTGAAGGGAAATGCCAGTGCAAAGCCCAAGGTCGAATTGCGTGCCTGCGTCAGGTGGAGCGCGCCCGCGTCAAAAACAAATGTCCCCAGCCATGTCGGACTGAAGGCAAACGTGTTGCTGACCACGCTGTTCCAATAATTGTTGTGTGTGGTGAGTCCGGTGGAAGGCAGAGTCGCCTGCTGCACCAGGTTGTTATGCGTCAGATAGTTGTCCTCCGAAACACGCAGGAACCATTGCGATCTCGGCGATTGTGCCCAGTCAAATCTCAGGGAGCCCAGGTAATCGCGAAAAGGAATCCCCACGGTGTTTGGAACGGGGATTGACGGAACTCCCGGAATCGCTCCATCGGTTGCTAATTGCGACAGAGCGTTGAACTCAGTCAAGCTGGCAGGACTGTATGCGATGCTGGCATTTTCATGCACGTACTCGAAAGATGAGAAGAACCAAGCCTTGTCCCTCACCAAAGGCCCGCCGAGGGTTGCGACATAATTCTGCCGCGAAAACGGCTGCTTCGGATTGTCAACGCATCCGTTGTCGTCGCAGGTCTTCGCCGGATTCTCAATGGGGAAGCGAGCGTTCAACGCCGCCGCTCGGTCGTAGAACGCAACCGTTCCGTGCCAGTCGTTGCTGCCACGCTTGGTGGTAATGACCACTGACCCTGCAGTCGTGCCTCCGGTGTCCGCATCCTCATTGGCCGTTCGAACCGCAAATTCCTGGATGCCATCGGGAGAGAAATTCTGCAAGAACCCGCCAATCCAATCGTCGGAGTTGTCGGCCCCGTCAACCGACAGATCGTTATTTAGCCCCGAACTTCCTCCCGTGGACACGGCCGTAATGCGCGCCTTGGTCGGGTCTGAGGGCTCGACTGGCTGAGTTCCGGGCGCCAGGTAAGCGATGTTGGCGAAACTGCGGGCGGCCAGCGGCAGAGTCTCCAGATCCTGTGGACTGATGACCCCCTGGTGTACCACGCTGGCCAGATCGATCGGTTGCGTCGTGATGGATGAGTTTTGTCCCTTCACATTCACCGACTCCGATGAACCCACGGCGTGCAGCGTGACGGCTACCTCTCGCACCGAACTCACTTCAACCGAGACTTCGGCTTGTGCTTGGGCAAAGCCCGTCGCGTTCACGGAGATTTCGTACTTGCCCGGAGGCAGATCATCGACGCGGAACTCCCCCCGGGCACCAGTTTCCAGCGTCCGGCGCAGCGACGAGTCCGGCGCTTGAAGTATCACATGCGCAGAAGGTACCCGCGCCCCTGTTGCGTCGACGATAGTTCCGCGCAGCGACCCGCGCGAAGTCTGAGCCAGAGCGACAGAAACAAAGGCAGCAATTGAGAAAAATACAAGAAAATTTTTCATGATTAGCAGAATCGCTTTCAGCTCGCCAAAGGGGGGCCGGCCCAACCGGCATTGGCGCAGCTTCTGACCGCAAAGACCGTAGTTTACTGATGCTGTGCAACCTGGGCAAGCCATACGGAGAACATGCGGCGATATGAGGCAGCCCCGCCTGCGCTGTCCGTCGAGCGATGCTCGACGCCTTCTCCGATCTCAGTCCGACCACCGCTTCGGCTTTCGGTCCCATCGATGTTTCTTCAATTCGGCCAAAAGGTCCTTGTCGAGCGGCCCAGCATCGCTTGCGTCTACGTTTTGCCGGACGTGCTCCGGCTTGCGCATGCCGGGTACCGTCGTGCTCACAACCGGATGCGACAGAATGAACCGCAGGGCCATTTGTGGCAGCGACATCCCCGCGGGCAAGATCTTCTTCAGCTTCTCGACCCGTTCGATTGTTTTTGGCAAGTTCTCCGGCCCAAAATATCCGGCCCGCCAGTCCCCTTTGGGGAACCGGGTTTCGACCGTCATCTTTCCCCCCAGGCTGCCCTCATCGAACGGCACACGCGCGATTACGCCGACGTTGAGTTCCTGACACGCGGGAAACAACTCGTCTTCCGGCGCCTGGTCGAAGATGTTGTAGATGACCTGCACAGTGTCGACAAGGCCGGTTTGCAACGCCTTCAGGCCGTTCTCTGGCTCCCAGCGATTAATGCTCAACCCGAAAAACCGGATCCACCCATCTTTCTTCAGCTTCTCCACCGTCGATCGAAATTCCGGCTCGTTCGTCCAGCTGTCATCCCAAACGTGAAACTGCAGCACGTCAATGCAGTCGACTTGCAGCTTCTGCCGAACCCGGTCCGCATACCGGAACACGTGCTTAGCCGAGAAAACGTCGGGGTATTTGTACTCGGGTCTTGCCGGCCAGCGATCGTTCGCGGGAGGGATCTTCGATGCCGCATACAAGCGTTTGCCCGCATTTAGCTTCATGGTATCGCCGAGCATCCCGTCGCTCTTGCCCTCGCCATAGGCCCAGGCGGTGTCGAAGAAATTACAACCTAGATCTACCGCCATCTGTATCGAAGCAAGTGATTCCTGATCGTCAGAGCCAGTCCATCCACTCATACCCCAAAGGCCATCTCCGATTTCACTGACTTCGAAATTCGTCCGTCCAAGCTTGCGATATTTCATGGTTACTTCCTCGATGGTAACGCCGGCGTTTTTGCTGCGTCTTCAGCAGGAATTCTTCCCGATGCCAGTGACAATGTTGTCGTATTTGAGCGGCGGACGCGGGTTTCGCCGTCATGCAATTTTTTGATGGTAGCCATCAAAATTATTGCGGCCGCAGTACCGGTCCTGAGGTGTTTAATGGTCTTACATCATAAGAGGCGAGGTGTTCGTGATGAAATCTAATTTTCCTTTTAGCCCTTCGCCGGATAAGAACGTTCCTCCGGCTGCCAAAGAAGAGCCCCTACCACCGCCCTCCCGCTTCATCGATGAGAAGATTTCTGATGAGTCGGGAACCGAATCGCACGCAGACAGCGCGCTCAAACCAGCAGGGCTCAGCAATCCCTTCTGGAACTAGGTCACAGCTCAGATCCCAAATGCGCCGGCCGGGGAAATCCCACCGGCGCTTATTCTTGTCAGCGAACGATCGGAAGACACAGGCAAGGGCGAATCGCGAAATCCAGGCCAGCCATCTTCTCCAGCGCAGGATGCAGTTGCGAGTCGCGGCACGGTTCCAGCGTTATGACGAACGGCAACGATACCTTTTCAAATCCAGGCTTCTGCAAGAGCGAATCGATATTGAGGTGGTGATCGGCCAGAATCTGCGCCAGCCGCGCCACAATCCCCGGCTGATCCCGGACTAAGAACCGCAGATACCAGGGAGTCTCGAAGTCACCGCTGATCGTCGGCGTTGCTACCTGACTTGCCGCAGCCTGGCCCTCGCCCGCCAATCCCTGTGCCACAAACATCACGTCAGAAACAACCGCCACGGCAGTCGGATCTCCTCCTGCACCTGCCCCGAGGAACGCCATGTCTCCCCCGTATTGTCCGGAGGTCAGCACTAGATTGAGATTCCGTTGCACGCGGCCGAAGGGAGAATCCGTCGGAACCAGGCACGGGCCAACGTCGGCGAAGAGCGTGCCCTCTTTCAAATCAGCGCGCGAAATCTGCCGGATCGTGCAGCCAAGTTCCGCGGCGTAATCGAAGTCGACGGCATCGACCGGACGGATACTTCGTGCGCGAATCGACTCGGGTACCACTCGCGTACGCAGTCCGGCGAGAGCCAGAATCGCCAGCTTCGCCCGTGCGTCTCCACCGTCCAAGTCCTCTGAGGCATCGGCTTCCGCGTATCCTCGTGCCTGCGCCTCTTCCAGAGCTTCGCTGAACGGCACCCTCGCATTCTCGATCCGACTGAGAATGTAGTTGCAGGTTCCGTTCAAGATCCCCGCGATCCCGTGCAGGCGATCTCCGCATAGCCCAGTATGCAATGCAGGAAGCACGGGAACTCCGCCGGCCACGGAAGCACCGAACTCCAGCCGGCATCCTTGGCTCGCCGCCAGTTGCAACAGGTCGGGACCGCAGCGTGCAATGAGCTGCTTGTTGGCCGTCACCACCGATTTTCCGGCCTCCAGCGCCCTGCGTACAATCTGCTCAGCCGGCCTCAGCCCGCCAATTAACTCGATGACGATGTGCGCCTCGGAATTCAGAACCGACTCAAGATCTTCCGTCCAGATCACATCTTTCGGGACCCAGTCCTGCTTCTTCTTTTGAACGTTGCGATTGAAGATGTGCGTCAACCGAATCGATGGATGAGGGCCCTCACACAGAATCCTGGCCACCGAACGACCCACCGTGCCGAAACCAATCAGAGAGACCTTCGTCACACCAGGTGCACCCGAGGAGTCTGTCATGGTTTCCGAAGTGTGCTTGGCCAAGGGTTCAGTCCTGTCGCCCAATTTCGAATCAATCATCATACGTGTATTCTCGAAAGAAGACGACCCGGCAACCGTGGCTGACAACGAATATTGATCACTAGTTAGTGAACACCCCCGACTCACCCCTTCGGGGCGGCATCGCGCGCAAACTGCGCATCAAAGTTGGTAATATGGAGCCTGCCTGCTGCAAGTGCAATCACGGCGGGATCACGCGGACACGCTCTTTCTCAAGCGCCTGTCGTTGACGAGTGAGGGTTCGAGCGCTCGCGTCCGCACCCGGCAGCGGGAGGAGAATGAATGATTCGAAAGCTCGCGACGATTCCCGGATTCGGCCTTTTCCAATCCGCAATTCTGACAGTAATGCTTTCGGGAATCGCAGCCCTTCACGCCCAACAAACTCAACAGCAGCCGCCCGCACAACCGTCGCAGGCGCAGCAGCAGCAACCCGACCAAAGCAGCAGCCAGACAGCCTCCGAGGAAGAAACGACGCAATCGCGCCATAACAAGCCTCGCAACTACCAGAAGTGGACTTTTAATGTTGGTGGCGGAGCCAATCTTCCGAGCGGCACGACCCATACGTACGTTCGCGGTGGCGGCGGTGTTATCGGGGCCGGCGTCGCCCGCAACTACAACAAGTATTTCGGACTTCGCCTCGACTTCCAGTTCAACAATCTTCCGCTGCGCACCTCGGCGCTCGAACTGGCACAGGCTCCGGGGGCGAACAATCATGTCTTCTCGGTAATGCTCGACCCCATTGTCAACATTCCAGTAACGAGCAAGTGGGGTGGCTACATCGTCGGCGGACCATCCTTCTTCCATCGTTCTGGCAAGCTCGATTCTTCGGAAGCGATCCCAGGTTCCGCCTGCAACGGTTTCTTTATTTGGTGGGGACGTTGCTATGCCGGTTCCCTTCCCATAGACGGGAATTTTCTCCACTCCAGCGTGAACCAGCTCGGCGTGAATATCGGCGGCGGAATCACACGGAAGATCCGCCCCAACATGGACTTCTACGTCGAATTCCGCTACCTGCACGGCAAGCACAGCAACATCACGACCGACACCCGCCCGATCACTGTTGGAATTCGCTGGTAGTCGGGAATCTTCAATTGCAGCTAGGCAGATTTTGAATCAGATTCCATCAACCCCTTAAGCCTCCATAGTGCTCCCGTTAAGGCAGCCAGTCCAGTTCCCCAGACCGCGAACGCCCCGTCCACCACCCAACGGGGCGCTGCTCCAACTCGGCGCAACAAAAAAGGAAAGAAATTCCAAGTCGTAATGTGGGCGTAATCCCACTGGTCGTATCCCATCTCATCGTTGTTCAAGCCCCAGGCATTCATCTTTCCCAAGGCAAACGCCGCAATGTTCTTGAATCGCAGCGCAATCACAAACGTCGGATGCCCCAGCGTTTCCATCTGGTAGATCTCCAGGGGGAGCCAGAACATCAGCGATGCGACCTGAATCAGGAAGCTGACCGCGATCATTACCAGGGCCACGGCGCGCACCCACCGACCGAGATACGCGCGGTAGCGCAGGAGCAAGGGCACCGCCAACATCGCCACCATCTCGACCGCAGTCGAGACATACCGGTCGCCCCATGCGAAATCACCGGCCCAATACGTGTAGCGCCCATACAAGCACATGTAGCCGGCGACCAGAAACACCGAACCGATCACATAAGCGCGTACCACACTCTCAAGCCGGACCCAGAGCATCACAATCAGTAAGATCGCCAGCAGAATCAGCGGATCGAAAAGAAAGATAGACTTTTCCGGCTTGAACAACGCTCCCAGAACTCCCTCATGCAAAGGAGTGCTCCAGGGAAAGCTGGCGGGGAGCGTGGGATCCTGCGCCTTCATCTCCCGCGCAAATATCGGCAGATAGGTTTGAGTGAACGATCCGAAGCGGTAATAGCTGTACAACCGCTCGATCAGCGCGAAAAGCGCATATACCGGGACGGCTACTTTCGAGTACGTCAAAATTCTGTTCCACAGTTCCCGGCGGACGGCATGCTCGATTAAAAGCACCATCAGCAGGAACAGGCCTGCGGCGATCACATCAATCGCAGTCGTCACGCGCGTCAGCAGATTCAACCCAAACGCCACAGATCCGATCCACAGGGCCCGCCGGCTTCCGTTGCGCAGCCACTCGTATTGGTACGAGAGTCCTGCGAGGGTCAGCAGCATGATGTAGTTGTTTTCCTGCATATTCTGCGTGTAATGCAGGTGGGTCGTGCAGAACAAGAGGGCCAGCACGCCCGCGACCGCTTCTTTCGTGCTGAAACGCAACTGCTGCAGAAAGCGAAATGCGATGAGCGCCGTCAGCACGGTGACCAGAATGTTGGTGCTGTAGCTGACCACGATGCTGCGCACCGCCGGATCGTCCTGATAATCCGAGAACACGTGCCAGTGCGAGACCCAGGTCGCGACGACATCCGCGGGTAGCATCAGCAGCGATTGCCCGATCCCATACCAGCTGTAGATCTTCCCCTCACGACCGTGGAGACCAAACTCCGGATATTCGTTCGGAAAAACCTGCGGCTGTGAAGTCCAGAGCCAATGCGTAGTCTGCAGCCGATACATCGAGTCCGCAGTGCCCAGTTCGCCCGATTGCACAACGAACGCGAGCAATCCCGCCACAAGGCACACTAGAAACAGAGGGTCCCGTAGCCGTTGCTGCAGTCGTGAGTTCATTGTTTTGGATGGTAATACAAAGCAGGCGTCAGGCTTTCGCCGTCAGGCGTACCTAAAGACCAGATGATCTCTCTGGACGCCTCTCATCGGTAACTGTTAGTGCTCGAAGAATCTTCGTGGAAGATTCAAATCCGACTCCCTGATGCCTGCCGCCTGAATCCTGACGCCTGAGTTATCCTGTTGCGGGGAATCTCATGCCGTACTGTTCCTTCTGTGGCACCGAACTCGCTTCCGATGTTCGTTTCTGCTCCGACTGCGGCAAGCCGGTCTCAAAGGCGAAATCTGCACTGAATTCGGACGATATCGCGACCATCGACATCAACTACGAAGCCACGGCCACGTCATCGCTTCCTTCGACGCCACCGCCCTCATCCTCGCAACGTTCCGCATCCCGAACCTCAGCCCCGGCCGAATACCTGATCAGCGAGGGACGGTTCCTTCCCGGGCGCCTGATCGCCGGACGTTATCGCATCATCGCTCTGCTCGGCAAAGGCGGGATGGGCGAAGTCTATCGGGCGGACGATCTGACGCTGGGGCAGGCTGTCGCCATGAAGTTTCTTCCCGAGGAAGCCACCAGTCATGAAGGCATGCTGGAGCGCTTCAAGAACGAAGTCAGGATCGCGCGCCGCGTGTCGCATCCCAATGTGTGCCGGGTATACGACGTCGGCGAAGTCGACGGAGCCACTTTTTTCACCATGGAATACGTTGATGGTGAAGACCTCGCTTCCCTCCTGCGCCGCATCGGACGCCTCCCGCAGGACAAGGCCGTCGAAATTGCCCGCCAGATCTGCGCCGGCCTTGCCGCTGCCCACGCCAAGGGAGTGCTCCACCGCGACCTGAAGCCGGCCAACATCATGCTCGACGGCCGCGGCCAGGTTGTCATCACAGACTTCGGTCTCGCCGGCGTTTCTGACGACATTCGTGGTCCGGAAGTCCGCAGCGGTACTCCGGCCTACATGGCTCCCGAACAACTTGAAGGCAGGGAAGTCACGATGCTGAGCGACATTTACGCGCTCGGCCTCGTGCTCTACGAGATCTTCACCGGCAAGCGCGCCTTCACTGAGAAACCTATCGGAGTGCTTCACGCCGGATCCGACCGCACTCCAAGTCGTCCCTCTTCGGTTGTCAGGGACATCGATCCGATCGTCGAGAAGGTGATCCTTCGCTGTCTTGAGGAAAGCCCTGCGTCTCGCCCGCCAACGGCTCTCGCCATTTCCGCTGCGCTTCCCGGTGGCGATCCATTGGCGGCGGCGCTGGCTGCGGGAGAGACACCTTCCCCGGAAATGGTCGCGGCCGCAGGGGAAACCGTTGGCCTCCGTCCACGCGTAGCGGTGATTTGTCTTGCAGCCATCCTCGTGGCGGTAGGCTTCATTGGGTTTCTCGGAGTTCACTACGGTGGTCTCGACCGCATGCGTTTGGAGCAAACTCCTGAAGTGCTGGCGCAGAAGGCTCACGAAATTGTGGCACGGCTCGGGTATCCCGATCGCCCACTCGATACCGCTTATGGATTCGATTACGACGGCGACTTGCAGGAGGCTATTGAGAAAAACGACAAACCCCGGCCCGACTGGAACACGATCCTGGCGGGGCGCCCTGCTTTGTTCTATTTCTGGTACCGTCAGAGTCCCGACTACATGTATGCCGAGGGTTACCGGGATCAGTTTCTCAATCCCGGCATCGTCACGCCCTCAGATCCTCCTCCGACTTTGTCGGGAATGATCAAGTTGAGTGTGGACCCGCAAGGGCGGCTTATCGACTTTCAGGCGATCCCGCCGCAAAAAATGGAGCTAGGCTCGACACCAGTCCCCTACGATTGGACTCCGCTTTTCTCTGAGGCGGGCTTGGATAGTTCAAAATTCCAGAAAGCCGACCCCCAATGGAATTCTCTGGCTGCCTCCGACACGCGGGCGGCGTGGACAGGTGTCTGGCCCGGCACCTCTCGCCCACTGCGAGTGGAAGCGTCCGCCTTCGCGGGCAAACCCGTTTACTTCTCGCTGATCGGCGACTGGACCAAGCCCAACCGCGTCAAGGCGCCCGCGGAGTCGTTTGGGAAAAAAACGGCTCAGATTCTTACCATTTGTGTCTTTTTATCGCTGCTGGTCGGAGCCGTCTTTCTGGCCCGGCGCAACTATCGGCACGGTCGTGCCGATCGCGAGGGTGCATTTCGCCTTGCCGGAATCATGTTTGTGCTCGATATGCTGCTCTGGCTTTGCCGCACTCACCTAATGCCAAGCCTTGCAACTTTGGGCTTGCTCCTGATCGCGGTTGCGGGCTCGCTGTTGGTCTCGGCAGTAACGTGGATCCTCTATCTCGCGCTGGAACCCTGGGTCCGGCGCCGCTGGCCGCAGACAATCATCTCGTGGTCCCGTCTACTCTCGGGTCAACTGCGCGACCCGCTGGTTGGCCGCGACATCCTATTTGGTGTAATGCTCGGTGTTGTCTGGATTCTGATCTTCCAATTGCGCAGCATCCCTGTGATGCGGCTGGGAGGAGCTCCTTTCCTCGGCAACGTCGACTATCTCACCGGAGGCCGTACCGCCTTGGGAGCATGGCTGAGACAGGTTGCAGGTTCCATCCTGGGTACGCTGCAGTTCTTTTTCCTCCTCCTCGGTCTGAAGTTCGTGCTTCGCAAAGACTGGCTCGCCGCCATTGCATTCGTCGCGATCTTTGCAGTTCCCCAAGCAATCTTTGATTCCCATCCTGCGATCGAGCTGCCCACACTGATTTTGGTTTACTCGATCGCCGTCCTGATAGTCTTGCGCTTTGGCCTGATCCCCCTCGCAGTCGCGATCTTCACCGTTGATATGGCGGCGAACCTTCCTCTCTCTGGGGATCTTTCCGCCTGGTTGATGACAAATTCTCTTTTGGCGTGGTTTAGCGTGCTTGTGTTGGCGGGCTGGGGTTTCTATCATTCACTTGGTGGACAGCCGATTTGGAAAATGGAGATGGAGTAGTCTGCATGATTCCGTAATCTATGGCGCGCTTCGCTCGACCCCTCTCAGCCAGTCTGACAATCCCTCGTCGCCCGCACGCCGGCTGCCTGGGCTGTCTCCCTCGGCTAATACTTTGGGTCGCAGTAGGCTGTGTGCTGATGCTCCTGATCACGGCAGTCTTTGCACCGTGGGGCTTCTACCTCGGAGGATCCTTTCACATCATCCCTTATTGGCAGGGGTGGGGAACTCTGTCGGCTAAGAGCGGCAAATACGTCGTCTTCGTCCGTTTCGAGCCTACGCCTAACGGCAGCAAGGTGATGCCCCATCCCTCCGTTAAAGGAGTCGGATATCTCTGCTCACCCCGCGGCGAGATCTTCCGAATGAACCTCGGTGGCGGAATGCGGCGCGGCATCGGCACCAACACCGACGGAGAGAAGATCGATTTGTACATGGACTATTGGCCGGTGTTCTTCGGAAACCTGAGATCTGACCACCGCCCAGCGGTCGAGTTCCGGGGAAAATGGCAGAATCCCAACATCGTGGCAGAAGATCACGGCAGCATCTTCCGCGCCTTTAACCCCGACGCAACGGTAGATCGGGGGCACAGCAACAAGCCATATCCCGGTGACATCACTCCCGTCACGCTGGTTCCGGGCTCCTACTCCAGTTTCGAGGCCGCCTGCAAGGCAACACACTAGCCCTGCTTGCGCCGCGGAACCCTGGTCCAATCCTCCCAGCTTCTCTGACCTGCTAAACACACCGTCCCGAGTTTGGCTTCCGTCATCCAAGGACCATGAGGATTGCACGCCAGTCATTCGCATCCTCTCGCCCACATTCCGCATCTAAACATTGACAATGATTCACTCAAGTCATAATATGAAGTTCGACGCAATCGATATATTTTGATTTTAAAGGACTTATCAAGTTTAGGAGGCTCAGTTTATGGCCAAAATTATCGGAATTGATCTCGGCACCACCAACTCTTGCGTAGCTGTGATGGAAGGTGGAGAGCCCAAGGTCATTGCAAATGAAGAAGGAGGGCGCACTACCCCATCGGTAGTCGGATTTACCAAGACCGGCGAGCGGCTCGTCGGACAGGTCGCCAAGCGCCAGGCAATCACCAACCCGGAAAACACGGTTTACTCGATCAAGCGTTTCATGGGACGCCGCTATGACGAAGTAAGCGAAGAAATGAAAATGGTGCCTTTCAAGGTCGTCAAGTCCGGAGACCATGTAGCGGTCGTGGCGCAAGGCAAGGAATACACCCCGCCCCAGGTCTCGGCGATGATCCTGCAAAAGCTGAAGAAGGCTGCGGAAGACTACCTCGGCGAGAAAGTCACCGAAGCCGTTATCACCGTACCCGCATACTTCAATGACGCGCAGCGCCAGGCCACCAAAGACGCCGGCCAAATCGCCGGCCTCGAAGTGAAGCGCATCATCAACGAGCCCACGGCAGCCGCACTGGCATACGGACTCGATAAAGGTAAGGACGAAACGATTGCTGTTTACGACTTCGGTGGAGGAACGTTCGATATCTCAATCCTGGAAGTCGGCGAAGGCGTGATTGAAGTCAAAGCTACCAACGGTGACACCCACCTGGGCGGCGACAACATCGACCAACGCCTAGTGGATTGGCTCATCGACGAGTTCAAGAAAGATGAAGGCCTCGACCTCCGCGCCAAGGGCAACGAGATGGCCCTGCAGCGTCTGCGTGACGCCGCCGAGCGCGCCAAGATCGAGCTCTCGACCACCATGGAAACCGAAATCAACCTGCCGTTCATTACGGCCGACGCGTCAGGTCCGAAACACCTGGTGAAGAAGTTGACGCGGGCGAAGTTCGAGTCGATGGTGGAAGACATCATCCAGAAGTCGGTCGGGCCGTGCAAGCAGTGCATGAAAGATGCGGGCGTCGATGCCTCAAAGATCAATGAAGTCGTGCTGGTCGGCGGACAGACCCGTATGCCTCGCGTTCAGCAGCTCGTGAAAGAGCTGTTTGGCAAGGAAGGCAATAAGAGCGTGAACCCGGATGAAGTCGTTGCGGTCGGCGCGGCCATTCAGGGTGGCGTGCTCAAGGGGGAGGTGAAAGACCTGCTTCTGCTCGACGTCACTCCCCTGACGCTCGCGATCGAAACGTTGGGCGGAGTCGCAACCCCGATGATTCCGCGCAACACCACGATCCCGACCAAGAAGACGGAAACATTCTCGACTGCAGCCGACAGCCAGACCTCGGTTGAAGTGCATGTTCTGCAGGGCGAACGTCCAATGGCGGCGCAGAACCGCACCCTCGGCAAGTTCCACTTGACCGGGATTCCACCCGCTCCGCGTGGCGTGCCCCAGATCGAAGTTACGTTCGACATCGATGCCAACGGTATCCTGAACGTGACCGCGAAGGACACCGCGACGGGCAAGGACCAGAAAATTACGATCACGTCCTCGTCTGGTCTGTCGAAAGACGAAGTTGAGCGCATGGCGAAGGAAGCCGATGCGCACGCGGCCGAAGACAAGGTGCAGCGTGAATCGATCGAAGCCAAGAACCAGCTCGACTCGATGGTCTACAACATTGAGAAGATGCTGAAGGAGCATGGCGACAAGATCTCCGGCTCCGAACGTGGCGACGTTGAGAACGCACTGGCTGATGCCAAAAAAGCGCTGGAATCCAACGACAAGGCCGCGATGGAAAAGGCGCGGGAGAACCTGACCACCGCCTCCCACAAGCTGGCCGAGCAGATGTACAAGGCTGCTCAGCCGCAAGGCGGAGCGCAGCCCGGTCCGGGCGCAGGCCCAACGCCGGGTGCAGGTGCCGGCGCTGGTGACGGTAAGGCCAAGAAAGACGAAGGCGTAATCGACGCCGAGTACGTCGACGTCGAAGACAAGAAATAAGCTGCCAGTTTTCAGATTGTCATCCTGAGCGGTGGATGCTGCGCCGCAAGCGCAGTATCCGCGAAATCGAAGGATCTCTACCCCCGGAACGACTGGCGAGGGCAGCGATCCTTCGATCACGTTAAGAACAACGGAGAATTGAATTGGACTTCCAGGTTAACAACGAAACCTACTTCATCGACCTCGCCGACGAGGAAGGGAAATGGCTGGTCTTTGCGCAGACTCCCACCGGAGTCCGCCGCATTCCCGTCTATGTGGACGCACCGATCGCCGAAGAAGACCTGCCGGTCTTGGTCGAAGACAACAAACGCCGCAAAATCGTGAATTGAGTCTGGTGAGTCAAACGAGGTGCCCCAGTTCTGGCCGATTTTGCCAGAAGTGGGTGGTCGCTGCAGACGAACTTACCCAAGCCCATGAAGAGCTTCTGGATCACAATCCGAATGGGACGTTCCGACATTCTGGATAGCCAGATCGAAGACGAGACTCTGCAGTCCTGGCTTCAGGAAAAGCTTCAGCACGCCACCTCGTTGCTCAGCGGCAACGGAAAGGTCAATGTCGAAAGAGTCGATCCATTGCGAGTCGATGTGGACCTGAACTTTACCGTACAGGGCCAGTCCGTCGCGGATATCATGGAGCGTTTTCGCGACGATTTCCGGGCGCTCGGTCCGATCACCCAGGGTATCGAAATCGGCGAAACAAAGAACTACAAGCTGTGTTTCCCGCGAATCAATGGCGAACAGTTTCCTGTCTTTGTTCGCATCGACCCCGACACCGGGCACCCGATCTACACTGAAGATTGAAACCTTAGAACATGGCCACGACGACCAAAAAGGACTATTACGAAATTCTCGGCGTGAAGAAGTCCGCCTCGGCCGAGGACATTCGTAAAGCCTTCCGCAAGCTCGCCCGCAAATACCACCCCGACGTTAATCCCGGCGACAAATCCGCGGAGGAAAAGTTCAAGGCGATCTCCGAGGCGAATGAAGTCCTTAGCGACCCCAAGAAGCGCAAGATTTACGATCAGGTCGGCTTCTACTCCGACAATATCGACCCGGCTGCGGCCGAGGCCTACGCGCGCGGCGGCGCGACGGGCGCTGGGGGTTTTGGAGGCTTCCCCGGGGGCGATTCACAGCAGGGCGGTCAGGGCGGTGTCCATTTCGATTTCGGCGGATTCGATTTCTCCGATTTCGCAAACAATGCGGGTCGCGGCCAACGCACTTCGACTGGCGGCGGAGGGTTCCGCGATATCTTTCGCGACATTTTCAGCGGAGGCCGTGGTACGGCCACGGCCGAGGAGGGCCCCGAGCCTGGCACGGACCTCGAATATCAGGTCAACGTGCCTTTCTGGACCGCCATTCGCGGCGGCGTCATGCGCCTGAACATCACCCGCCAGGATGTTTGCCCTCAGTGTCACGGCCAAGGCGCGCTTGAGGCTCCGGGGAAGTGTCCCGAGTGCAACGGCACCGGCCAGATCACCCAGACCGGCGGCCGCATGAAGTTTAACGTTCAATGCCCACGCTGCCACGGCACCGGGAAGAATCTGACCATGTGTCCCACCTGTCATGGGGAAGGAACGGTCACTCACACCGAGCCGCTCGAAGTCCGCATCAAGGCCGGCACGCGTGACGGCCAGCGCATCCGCATTCCGGGCAAGGGCAACGCAGGAGCCCACGGCGGTACCCCCGGCGATCTTTATGCCATCATTCGCGCTGGGGACCACCCCATCTTCCACCGCGACGGCGACGACATCTCGTTGACCGTCCCGGTAAGCGCAACAGAAGCGGCTCTGGGAGCGAAAATCGAAGTGCCCACAATCGATGGCCGTGCCCTACTGAAGATTCCGCCCGGCACCCAGTCGGGGCAAAAACTGAGACTCAGGGAGAAGGGCGTCCCGTCAGCCACAAGAGAGGGAGTCAGGGGCGACGAGATCGTCGAAATCACGGTTCACGTCCCAATGCCGAGAGACGAGCGCACAAAAGAACTCCTGCGAGAACTGGCTAAACTGAACCCAGAAGACCCAAGAGCCGACCTGTGGTCGAAGGTCTAGCCCTTTCCTCTCGCTGGCCCCGCACAGACTTGTCACGCTGAGGGTCGCGTATTTGCGGCCCGGAGGACCTCTGCACTTTGCTTCCCGAGATAGTTGACTAAGTCAACTATTATGCTACGCTCTGCCCATGGCAATTCAAACCGTTGTTCTCAATGCGGCCGAAGATCCCGTCCAGACCATCCGCCGCTTCAACCGGTTCTACACCCGCCAGATCGGAGTGCTCCAGGAGCATCTGCTCGATAGCCAGTTCTCCCTGACCGAAGTGCGCGTGCTTTATGAAATCGCGCACGGCAAAAACCTGACAGCGAAGGACCTCTGCCGCGAACTCGGCCTCGACCGTGGTTACGTCAGCCGAATGCTGAAGAGCTTCGAAGCATATGGCTGGATCAGGACAACACCGGCTCCCGACGATCGGCGGTGCCAATTCCTCTCGCTGACCCCCAAAGGTCAGAAGATTTTCGACCCTCTCGATCGCCGCTCAAGCGCCGAAGTCACCGCCATGCTCGGCCGCCTCTTACCCGACCAGCGGAAGAAATTACTCGCGACCATTCGCGAAATTCAGTCGCTTCTCACTCCGGCAGCTCAGCCTTCCACGTCGTATGTACTCCGCCAGCACCGCCCCGGTGATATGGGATGGATCGTCCAGCGTCACGGCGAACTCTACTGGCAGGAGTATCACTATGACGAGCGCTTCGAAGCACTGGTCGCCGAGATTGTCGCGGAATTCATTCAGAATCTGGATCGCGCCCGCGAGCGCTGCTGGATCGCCGAGAAGGATGGCGAACGGGTCGGCAGCATCTTCCTGGTGAAGAAGTCAGCCTCGGTAGCCAAACTTCGCCTGCTCCTTGTAGAACCAAGCGCCCGCGGTCTAGGAATCGGCAAACGATTGGTCGAGGCATGCGTCCGCTTCGCCCGCGAAGCCGGTTACAAGAAGATCCAGCTCTGGACGCAAAGCGAACTGGCTGCTGCCCGCGGCATCTACAAAGCCGCAGGATTTGAATGTATCGCCGAAGAACCCCACGACAACTGGAGCCGCAAGAACCTCGTCTCAGAAACCTGGGAACTGAAGTTATGATTCTATGTGTCCCTCGGTGTCCCCCGGTGGTGAATTGGTTCGCCTGTCGATGCTCATTCTTCACGACCGGCTCATTACTCCAGTACTCCTCCTCCCGCTTACAAAAATTTGCAGAAAATCTCAAAAAAATCTTGCATCTGTGGAAATTTCCCGTAATCTCACACTTGCGAACTAACTTCGCCGAAATGCCCGGGAAAACGCACGAACCCGGGAGCCGCGAGAAGCAATGTCTTCTTCATGGAGACCAAGGGAGACGGGTGGTGAGAGTGAGTCGCTTGAGGAGGCAGCCATAGAAATTGGCCACAGCTAGCCGGCAACAACTCGAAAACCCCCACCTGTCCGTCGTCCCCAACCGGAAAAAGTTTGCCCGCCTCACCCTGTGGCCTCTGGTCGCGGCCACCTTCTTTATGGTCTCGGGCGGAACCTACGGCACTGAAGACATCGTGCACGGCGCCGGTTACGGACGCGCCATCCTGATCCTGCTCCTGACGCCGCTCCTGTGGAGCTTGCCGACCGCTTTCATGATCGGCGAACTCTCCAGCGCTCTGCCCTTCGAAGGCGGATATTACGCCTGGGTGCGCCGCGCCATGGGCAACTTCTGGGGATTTCAGGAAGCCTGGCTCTCACTCGTCGCCTCCATCTTCGACATGGCGATCTACCCTACGCTGTTCGTCCTTTACCTGGAGCGTCTCTTCCCTTGGTTCCAGCAAGGACATCGGGGGTTGTACGTGGGCATGGCGGTAGTCATTGCCTGCGCGCTGCTCAATATCGCGGGCGTGAAGGTCGTCTCCCACACCTCGCTCTGGCTGTTCTTCGCCTTGTCGGCGCCGTTCCTCGCGATCATCTGCATCGCACCCTTCAAAATCGGAGCTCTTGCCGTCGCCACCAACCCGTCCAAGTCGGACGTCGGCATCCTCACCGGCCTTCTCATCTGCATGTGGAACTACATGGGATGGGACAACGCCTCGACCATCGCAACAGAAGTGGAAAAGCCACAGCGGACTTACCCGCGCGCGATGCTGGTGGCGGTTTTTATCGTTGCCATCAGTTACATCGTCCCGGTAGGCGCCATGTGGATGACCGGCCTGCCCGCCAGTTCCTGGGACACTGGCTTCTGGGCCGACATCGCCGGAATCCTGGGCGGCCCGCTCCTCCGGTTTGGCCTCGCTTTGGGTGGCATGATCAGCGGCTTTGGCATGTTCAACGCTCTGGTGATGAGCTACTCGCGTCTTCCCCTGGCTATGGCGCAGGACGGAATGTTGCCTAGAGTCTTCGGCAAACTGCATCCCAAATCGAAAGCTCCGTGGGTTGCGATCGTTGTCCTCGCCTGCTTCTGGATGCCCTGCCTGCTGCTCGGCTTCGAGCGTCTGGTCACGCTCGACATTCTGGTCTATGGAAGCAGCCTCTTCCTGGAGTTCCTTGCTCTGGCTGTGCTCCGCTTCACCGAGCCGAACCTGAAGCGTCCCTTCAAGGTCCCGGGCGGCCTGTTCGGTGCGATTGCGATCGGCATTCCGCCCATGCTCCTGCTTGGATTTTCCATCGTCCGCAGCCAGCACGAGTCGATCTTGGGCATGAGCTCATTCGCCTTCGGCATGATTCTCATTGCCGCCGGCTTCGTCGCCTACGCCCTGAACCATGCAGTCAAGCCAACAGGCTGGGCCGAAGCCCCGAAGCACAAACCACAGCCCGCAGCTTAACTCAACTCACACTTGTCATCCTAAGGGCCGCGCATTTTGCGGCCCGGAGGACCCATGGCTTTTGCGGAAGACAGCAGAGCGCAGAGGTTTTCAGCAAGCGCGGCTCGCCCTAGAATTTGTACCCAAACCCCACCGAAATAATCGGATACACCTTGAAGAAGGAAATGTCGTCGTTAATCTTGTTCTGTTCCGAAATCACATTACTCTGAACGATAGGATCCGAAGCCGCGTTGCGGCAATTCCCGCCCGGAGAGTCGCACACACTTCCGCTCACGGCCAAAGTTGTCTTCGGAGATCCATGAAACGCAATTCCAAACTCGACCGGCACGCTGAAGTGTTTGCTCTTGCTCCTTGGGACGATGTTGCCAAACCCAAACGTTACCGTCGGCGCTGCCCGATTGAAAACAATCTTCCCGGAGGACCTCGTGGGATTTGCTGGATCGCTGTAGTAGGCCACGTCTCCAAAGCTGAAGCTCTGGTTCCCCGGCACTACCGCCGATGCCGTAACCGGATCGGTAGCGTAGACCAGAACTCCTCCGCTCACACGGAAGCTCTTCGCCCATGGATAAATGTCGTAATGCACCTCAAACGTCTTGAGATCCACTTGACCGCTGTAATGAATTCCATCCTTGTCGAATCCGCGGCTATAACTGATGATATTGAACCCCGCCCGCACGTTTGTGCGATGGGTTACGCTCACCGCGACCTCCCCGCCTCCGCCGTAAGTTGACAGTCTTACAGCGGCCCCTACTCCCCCGATGTCCTCCGTGCTCAGGGCAGAAGTCTTTGTTGCGTTGGTGGGCTGGGCATCTGCTGGAGTTGATTGCGCAAAGACTGATGGCCAACTAATCGCGAACAGACTACATGTAAAGACGAAATGACACACCCTCCCCTTCATGACTGATTCCTTTCTACTAATGGTTATTTGGGGAAGCAGCTCAGACATTACCACCGCAGCAACAGCCAAGATATGCGTACGGTCACACATGTGTTTGGGTTTAGAACCAATTTGGAACCGTTGCAAAAAGGGACAGGTCTCCCTGTCCCTGCTCTTTCCCCTGCGTTTGAGCCCTATGCTGCCTTCGCCTGATCGCGCAGCGTCCGTACGTGGTCATGCGCACGCTGTACCGTGTCTCCCTGCCGCCGCACGATCTCCATCACGGATGCCGGTAAGGCCCCAGTCAGCGCTTTCTTGTAGGTGTCCTTGGCCTTATCCTCGCCCGATTCGACCGACTCGAGGATTGTCTTGTCACCACCGCCAAGGGCCACTTTGGTATCAATCCATGCCCGGTGCATCGCGCCACCCGCCGATCCGGACACTTTCTTGTCTGGCTTCCCTAGCTTTGCCAGCTCGGCCTGCAGTTCCTGCGCGAAACGTCCCCGTTCCGCGCTCTGCTGGTTGAAATAGCCTTTCAGGTCCGGCCGCTTCACATGTTCGGCTGCGTCCTGATAGCCCTTCTGTCCGTCCTTGTTTGTTTCAATAAGGCTTTCAACAACATTGATGGCATCGTTTTGATCCATAAGAATCCCTCCGCAGCTTACGATGCCGCTTGGTGAATTGGGTTTGGCAGCATTTTTGGCGGCAACCAGCCGTGAACTAGCAAGAAAAATGCCTGACGCTCTAAAATCACCGCAGGGAACCCGATGACTAAACGCAAGTCCAAAGGTGCCTATATGATCTCGTCCGTCGCCGAGATGTATGGCATCCATCCACAAACCCTACGTCTTTACGAGCGTGAAGGTCTGCTCAAGCCCTCCCGCACCGAGGGCAACACCCGCCTCTACACCGATGAAGACCTGCAGCGTCTGGAATTCATCCTCTCGCTCGCGCGCGATCTCGGCGTCAACATCGCGGGCATGGCCATCATCCTGCAAATGCGCGAGCGCATGGAAGAAATGCAGCGTCAGATCCAGGAATTCGTGCAATACATCCAGAAGGAAGTCCTGACCCGTGCCAATGCCGCCGCGGATCCCTCCAAGGGAGCCATCGTTCCGGTCCGGAGGCCAATGGTAGTCTCACCAGTTCAGCCCGCTAAGAAACGCTAGGATCGGCGAATGGAAATGTAGCCCCGGGCGCCTCGCCCGGGGTTGCGCCGGGGCATACCAACCACAAGAATGACCTGAACCGTCGCAGCCTCCTTTCCTTTCCCTCGTGCTCGGGGAGCGGACGAGGCGTCCGTAGACAAGCCCAGAGCCGGAGGCTGGTTCGCGTATGATATGAGTCGCTTTCGGCACGAATGGCAGAGTGCTGGATGCTGAGTGCTGAATGCTCCCGTTCAAACTCATCTACAGCGACGCGTACTATCTCCCCATCGGCAATCACGTCTTCCCCGCCGAAAAGTACCGCCGCATTCGCGATCGTTTGATCGCCACCGGTGTAGCTGGCCAGGGAGATTTCCTCGAGCCCCAACCCGCCACCGACCAGGACATTCTGCTGGTTCATAAACCCGAATACGTCCAGAAATTAAAGACCGGGACGCTCTCTCAGCGCGAAGAAATGGAGATGGAAATCCCCTACTCCAAGGAACTCGCCGACGCTTTCTGGCTCGCAGCCGGAGGATCGATCCTCGCGGCTCGCCAATGTCTCCAGGATGGTGTGAGCATCAGCATCGGCGGTGGATTCCACCATGCCTTCCCCGATCACGGCGAAGGCTTCTGCATGATCCACGACGTCGCCGTAGCGATCCGCCGACTGCAGCGCGATGATAAGATCCGCGCCGCCATGACCGTTGACTGCGACGTCCACCAGGGCAACGGCACAGCCGCCATCTTCGCCGGAACGCGCATGGCGAGCGCGCTGCTTCCGTCCTCCTCGGTCTCAACCGTCGAGCACCCCAAGAATGCACCACGGGGCAAGATGCGCGGCGCCCATGCTGGCGACGTCTTCACCATCTCCCTCCATCAGCACAACAATTACCCGCTCTGGAAGCCTCCATCCTCCATCGATGTCGATCTCCCAGACGGCACTGGTGACGACGACTACCTGGCTTGGCTGGACAATGCACTGAGCTCGGGCCTGCGGCAGTTCGAACCTGACCTGATCTGCTACATCGCGGGAGCAGACCCCTACCGGGAAGACCAACTAGGCGGCCTAAACCTGTCGATTGAAGGATTGAAAAAGCGCGATAAGCTCGTCTTCAGCATAGCTCGGGCGCGCCGCATCCCGACTATGGTCACCTACGCCGGCGGCTATGCGCAGAACGTGGAAGATACCGTTACGATTCACAGCAACACGGTGGTCGCTGCCGCCGAGGTGTTCGGCAAGCCAAAGTAAATCAAGGACGCCGAACTTCCAGAGGACCGTCTCCCTCTTGCGGAGATGGAATCATTGATCCTACCTCGGCTTGCTCGTTTGCCCGGAACTCTGCTCCGATGGCACGACGCGAATGACTCTGTCGCATGGCCCCGACAGTTGCCCGACTTACATCAAACACCGCGTAAATACAGTTCGCGCGCAACAGATCACTGCGCACCGTCAGGATCTCTTTTCGCAGATAGCGGTAAGCCCAGGAGCCCATTTTCACGCGCTTTGGATCACGAGGTTCCGTCCCGCCGGAGTCTGCCGCGCAGGGCTTCACACGAATCACTTCCACCGCTCCGTTCGTTCGGAAGTACTCGCCTGTCGCGTTTCGAACGATACGATCCATTCCCGGCCGCGGCAGCATTCCGACCGACTCGACGCAATCGCCCGCTGTCAGATCCCGCACGATCGTCTCTTGCTCTTCGCTCAGGTCCTCAGACACATGATGGATGAAACCCTTGTGCCGTATCGAAAGGGTCGCGCCGGTCTCGCGAACCGCAGCGCTCGCCCACAAAGGCATCCCCTGCCATGTATTGTCCAATACCCATATTCGTAAATGGTTCCGCTTCTCGTAACTCTGGAATACTTTCTCCAGAGACAGTTCTGGCTTGCGCCCCTCTATCAATTGTGTCGACATCGGGGCAGTGGCATAGGAGCTCTCAGACAGGTACGAATAGAACTGATGCAGCACGGTGCGGCCTGATGCATTCTTGCTTTGCTGCCAACCTGCTACTTTGAATGCGTTCTCCAGATCCTCCCGCGAACCGGCAAATACGATATTGATGACATCGGCCGGCTGCCCTTTCTTGGTGAATGTTCGCTCCGGCAGGTCCGCCAGCTTCTCGGCCAGATCGGTGCTTTCCTCCATCTTGGGAATCAGTGAAACTGCTGGCAGCTCTCTCGGCACATTTGCTGCCTCAACCAGTTCCAGTTGAACATCCGCACCTGCCGCCAGGTTGATCTCCGGTTCTGGAAAGATGGGGAACAGCGCCTTATATCCCATGAGAAACGGATCCGGATAGAGATGAAATGATGGAAGATACTTCAGCCGGCTGCTGATCATGCCTTGCGGCGTATCGGTGGCTCGAATGCCGCGAATCACCCCGTTTCGTACCGTCTCTCGCGCATTATCGATCAGCTTGACTCGTGCATGAATTGCAAGCGGACTCTGGTCTGGCAGCACCAGCCGGGAAAAGACAATCTCCAGAACTGCTGTTTCATGTCGCAGCCCAAGCCCGACGCGGTGCACCGAGCGCACTTCACCCTCGACCGGCACTTTTGTCGAAAACACCGGAGCGTTATCGCACTCCGGCGACTCCAGCAGAATGCCTTTCACTGGCGTTCCGGGCTTGGCGGTGAACGACGAAACGGGAGCGCTCAAACGCACCCAGAACGAGGTGCCTGCCGGCAGTTCGTCGCAACCAACGGCGCGTCTCGGAGACATGCAAAGTGCAATGAGAATGAGAAGCCCTGCACGAAGAGCACGGAGCCCGGTACCCCTCAGCAACATAAACCTCCTGGTCTTGTCCGCTCGAGCCAACAAACACGTATCAGGTCTTCAAGAATGGGATACTCACAACGATGGGAAATGCTCTGGTCTTGCGATCCCGCGGTGGCAGTGGCGCTCTCTGAGAACCAAATGGCAACCGATGACGGCCTCGGGAACTAGTAGATTTGACTGAGAACTCAGAGTTGATCCCCATCCCCACTGCTAAAATAGAAAATTACCTCTATGTTTGAGAATCTCCAGGAAAAACTCCAACGCGCCTTCAAAACTCTCCGCGGACAAGCGACTCTAACCGAGGATAACATCGACGAGGCGCTCCGCGAAATTCGAATGGCCCTGCTTGAGGCCGACGTCAATTTCAAGGTCGTCAAGCAGCTCATCGATCAGATCAAGGCCAAAGCCATCGGCCAGGAAGTCATGACTGCCCTCTCGCCCGGCGAGCAGGTCATCAAGATCCTTCGTGACGAGCTAATCGAAGTTCTCGGCAAAGACACCGCACGCGTAAAGTTTGCCTCTCAGCCGCCCACAGTCGTGCTGATGGCCGGGCTGCAAGGTTCCGGCAAAACAACCACGTCAGGAAAGCTAGCCCACTGGCTGAAACAGGGTGGACACCGTCCCTTGCTCGTCTCGGTAGACGTCTATCGCCCCGCCGCTCGCGAGCAATTGAAAGTCGTTGCCCAGGCAGTGAAATCGCACCTTTACGAGGGCCAGGTCGAGGAAGCCAATACGTCAACCGTAGAACGATTGGTGAAAGAGGCCCGCCGGGAAGCCGTTGTCAGCGGATGCGACGTCCTCATCGTCGACACTGCCGGCCGTCTCCACATCGACGATCAGCTCATGGACGAGATGCAGTCGCTGAAAAAACTGCTGAATCCGTCAGAGATCCTGTTCGTCGCCGATTCCATGACCGGGCAAGACGCCGTCCGCTCAGCGGAAGAGTTCCACAAAAAACTCTCGCTCACGGGTGTCGTGCTCACCAAGATGGACGGCGATGCCCGCGGTGGCGCAGCTCTCTCCATCCGCCAAGTCACAGGACAGCCAATCAAGTTCATCGGCGTAGGCGAGAAGTACGATGCCCTGGAACCCTTTCATCCCGATCGCATCGTCTCGCGCATCCTGGGCATGGGCGACATCCTGAGCCTGATCGAGCGCGCTGAAAAACAGATCGATAAAAAGAAGGCCGAAGAACTCGCGACAAAGGCCCTCACCGGCGATGGCTTTTCCCTGGAAGACTTCCGCGACCAGCTTCGCCAGGTCAAAAAGATGGGATCGATGAAGAGCCTGATTGGTATGCTCCCGTCCATCGGCCCGTTCTCGGGCCTGCAGAAAGCCGCGGATCAAGTAGATGAAAAACAAGTGAACCGTGTCGAAGCCATCATTAACTCGATGACCATGCACGAGCGCAATCACCACGAGGTAATCAACGGCAGCCGCCGCAAGCGCATCGCCCGGGGCTCGGGAACGACCGTTCAGGAAGTGAACAATCTTCTGCGTCAGTACGCCCAGATGAAAAAAATGTTCAAAGACATGGGCAAGAAGAGCTTTGCCCGCAGGCTGGCAGGAATGAAGATGCCGGGAATGTGAGTGAGGTAGCCAGTGGTCAGTGTTCAGCACTCGCGTGGTCAGCAACCCAAGCGGTTGTCATTCCGAGCGGCAACGGAGTCGAAGCATCCATACTAAAAGCCGTCACATGGGTGGTTTTGGAAAGGGCACGGCTTCAGCCGTACCGCTAGGACCCTCGAGAAATGCGGGCTTTACCCCCCTGAGGGCATACGCGGCTTACGCTTATGGTGCATCATGAGACGGCCTCTAGCTCAAGGCGTGGTCTGGGCATGAAGGGCCGCCTCTCCAAAAATCCGGCGTGAGATTAACTCCGCTGCGATATGGAACTTGGAGTTGTAGCGAAATTGTTTGCTGACATCATCATCGTGTTCATCTTTCGGGCGGTGATTCAGCTCTTGCGGTCACGCGGGGCGAAACATTGGCCCAGCATAGAGGCCGAGGTCATGACAGTGGAGGAGAGTTCCGGAGGGTGTCTGAGCGTGGAACTCACTTACAAATACCGTATGGCCGGGGAACTGTACACAGGTACGCACACCGAACCCTTTCTTTGGGTCCATTCCGTGAATACCTACCTCGAACCGCGCAGGGTAATCATCGTGCGAATCAAACCGGGACAACCCGAGTTCTCCGTTGTGCGTGACAGGGATTTGTATTCCTGTGCACATGGGTATCGTCTCGAAAGCTGACTATGAAGTGGCGTTCCCTCGACGAATCGGCCCCAGCGACTGACGTTCGTCCGCTGCGCGAAATTTACGCCGAGCGCAAAGAGCTGATTGCGAAGTACGTCGCCACCGAAACACAACAAATCCACGCGCAAGCAATAGCTGAACTGAAGCAACGAAACCTGGCAGCAAACATCCTTCCCATCGGCGCGAAAGCGCCGGATTTCGAGTTGCAAGACCACGACGGCAAACTCAACCGTTCAGCCGATCTGCTCGGCCGAGGCCGCCTGGTCCTATGCTTCATCCGCGGCCGCTGGTGCCCTTTCTGTGTTGGACAGATGGAAGCTATGAACCTGATCGTCCCGCACATCGAGCAGGCCGGCGCCACCTTCGTCGCGATCTCACCGCAGACGGTGAAGCAGTCCTACTTCATGCACGACCAATACAAACTCCACTTCCCGCTGCTCTCCGATGCAGGCAACAAGATAGCCCGCCAGTTCCACCTGACCTATCGCGTGCTGCCAGCGCAAGAAGCTATCTACCGCCGCGCCTTCGTCAACCTCCCGTTCGCCAACGGCGACGACAGTTGGGAACTCCCCATCCCCGCGACGTATTTCATCGATCGCGGCCGGACGATCCTCTATGCATCAGCGAACGAAGACTATGCTGACCGGCCCGAGCCGTTGGACGTGCTAGAACTCTTAAAGCGAAAGCTCTAGTCAGGAGCCAGCAGCTGGAAGCTGACGCGATACACTAATCCCTCATGCACTACATCTACGGCATCAACTCGGTGACCGAAGCGCTCAAAGCCCGCGGACGAGCCTTCGAGTGGGTCGGCATGGCCAAGGAGCGCCACGACCTCCGCCTTCAGCGCCTGATCGAAGACTGCCGCAAAATCGGCATTCCTGTGCGTTTCCTGCAGCGCACCGAACTCGACCGCATGGCCGGAAACGCTGCGCACCAGGGTGTAGTCGCTGTCACCTCAGCCAAACAATACAACGACCTCGACGACGTGATCTCCTCTAAGCGAGGAAAATACTCGCTGATCGTCGTGCTCGATGGCGTGGAAGATCCCCACAACCTGGGCGCAATTCTCCGTACCGCCGACGCCGCCGGAGCCAACGGCATCGTTATCCCCGAACGCCGCGCCGCCGCTGTCACCGGCACGGTCACCAAGGCCTCCGCCGGAGCCAGCGAGCACCTCCCGATTGCGAAAGTCACCAACATCTCCCGCATCGTCGAAGAGCTGAAAGAAAACAATATCTGGACGGTAGGCTTGGACGAGCGCCCGACTCAAACCTACGACGCCATCGACTACAACATGGATTGCGCGCTCGTACTCGGCGGTGAAGGCAAAGGACTGCACGACCTGGTCAAACGCAAATGCGACTTCCTGGTCTCAATCCCGATGCTGGGCAAGGTTCCGTCGCTGAACGTCTCGGTAGCCGCGGCTGTCGTGCTATACGAAATCGTAAGGCAACGCCGCGCCAAGCAGTCCCCATCGGAAACAGAATGAAGTTGCCCGTGAAGGCCCTGTGCCTCCTCTGCATCCTCTGTGGTGCAAGCCTTTGCTTTTCCCTGGATCGAGAAGCTTTCTCGATCACAAACTATGATCTGAACCTGCAAATCGAACCGGAGCAGCATCGCCTCGGCGCTCGCGGCAAAATCACACTGCGAAATGAAACCGGCACCCCGCAGAAGATTGCCGTCCTGCAAATCTCCTCATCGCTAGACTGGCGCTCGATCAAAGCCGGAGACAGAGCCGTTCAGTTCGTTCGCCAGCCCTACACCTCCGACATCGACCACACCGGCAGCCTGTCAGAAGCGATCATCACGCTGCCGCAAGAAGTCGCGCCCCACGCTACGATCGACCTCGATATCGCCTATGAAGGTGTGATCCTGCTCGATGCCACGCGGCTGACCCGCATTGGTACGCCCGAAGAGATTGCCAGGAATTCCGACTGGGATCGAATTGACGAGGATTTCACAGGGCTGCGGGGAGTAGGATACGTCGCTTGGTATCCCATTATGACCGACGTCGCGAATCTCTCCGAGGCTGACAGCTTGTTCGAAGTGCTCGCGAGCTGGAAGAGCCGGCAGAAAGATTCGAAGATTCATTTGAAGGTCGCCATGCAGTTTGCTGGCGACCCTGAACAGATTCTGTTCGGCGGAGTAAAGTGTGAGCCAACTGCGATTGAGCGAATGGGCATACCCGGAATGGTGACCGCGGAATGCAACCCGCAAACCCTGCATCTCGACGGATCCTCTCTCCTGATCGCTCGTTACAGCACGACCGAGAAGCCGCCTTTCCAACTTCATTTCCTGCCAAACCACGACGCTGCAGCCGCCAGGTTTGCCGACGTCGCGGAAAAGACAGCATCACTTCTACAGGACTGGTTCGGACCACCCCGCGAGCAGGCGAAGATTGTCGACCTTCCCGACCCCGACGCCCCCCCATTCGAGAGTGGCGCACTTCTCCTTACTCCGCTTTCTGCCTCAAACTCCAACTCAGCTGGCCTCGCCGCCGCTCACCAACTGACGCATGCTGCCTTCCTCTCCTTCCGCCCCTGGATTGAGGAAGGCCTAGCTCACTTCGCCCAGGCCCTCTACCTCGAACAGCAGAAAGGACGCCAGGCCGCGCTCGACTACCTCGCCGCACACCGTTCGGCGATGACAACGATCGAGGCCCAAACAACTCTGGAGCAGGAGTCAAACCGCGCTCTCGCAGGCACCAGCAACGATCAGCTTTCCCGCAGCAAGGCCATGTGCGTTTGGTGGATGCTCCGCGATATGATCGGCGACGCAGCCCTCAGGAAAGCGATCGCCTCCTACAAGCCCGAGCAGGACAACGACCCAACCTACATGCCTCATTTGATCGCGGCCCAAACCACCCGTGATCTCTCGTGGTTCTTCGACGACTGGCTCTACCACGATCGCGGACTACCCGACTTTAAGGTCGAGTCCGCCTATACCGCCAGCACGCCCACGAAATCATCCCTGTTGACTCTCACGCTCGACAATCTGGGGACCGCCGGGGCCGAAGTCCCTGTCATGATCAAGTTTGCCGGTGGTGAAATCACGAAGCGTGTGGAACTGCACGCCAAAAACAAAGTCACGTTTCGCGTGGAGACTCCCCAAACGCCGCAGGAGATTAAGCTCAATGACGGTAGTGTCCCTGAAAGCGACGTTTCCAACAACACCTATACCATCGAGCCCGCGAAGAAGTAATCGACGAAGACAGGCTCCGGGCAAAGCCAAGAGGCTTGTCCGTTGCTATCCTCGGTATTCTCGTTCCCTCCGTGTCTCCGTGGTAATTTAATCGCGCGGAGGGCACTTGGCCTACATCCAATTCCTGGGCGCAGCCGGCACCGTCACCGGCTCAAAACATCTCATCAACACTGGCGATTTATCCGGAAAAAGCGGCTTACAAGTCCTGATCGACTGCGGACTCTTCCAGGGTCCCAAAGAATGGCGCGAGCGGAATTGGCGCGACACTCCGATCCCGGCGAAAGAAATTGACGCCGTCATCCTCACCCATGCTCACCTTGACCACTGCGGCTGGATTCCCCGCCTGGTCAAGGAAGGCTTCCGTGGCCCGATCTATGCCACGCCTCCCACCATCGATCTGTGTGGCATTATCCTCCCTGACTCCGGCCACCTGCAGGAAGAAGATGCGCACTTCTACAACAAGGTCAAGAAGTCTAAGCATGACCCCGCACTACCGCTCTACACCTTTGAAGAGGCCGAGAATTCTCTGCCATATTTCAAACCCGTGCATGTAGGCGAATCGATGAATCTGAGCCCGGAGATTTCTTTCCGCTTTGTGCCGGCTGCCCACATTCTTGGCTCTTGCATGGCGGAAATTTCGCTGACGATCAACGGGCGGACGCGGCGTCTGCTCTTCACCGGAGACATTGGCCGCGTCCACGATCACAAAGTCGCGCCGGGAAAAGTAGTGCACCATGGCCCGCAAGAAGGCGAAACAGCGGATCTTGTCGTGATGGAGTCCACCTACGGCAATCGCGTGCATCCCAAGGAAGACCCGCTCCCGGAACTCGCGGAACTGATCACCGCCACCGCGAGGCGTGGCGGCAGCGTCATTGTTCCGGCTTTCGCCGTGGAGCGCACTCAGAAATTTGTCTTCATCCTCAAGCATCTGACGGAATCCGGCCAAATCCCCCGGATACCGGTCTTCTGCGACAGCCCCATGGCGATCAAAGCGGTAGAAATATTCCTCAAGCACGATGAGGATTACAGCGAAGCAAGCCGTGACATGATCGCCAAGTACGGCTCGCCGCTCCAGTGGCCCTCCTTCACTTTTGCCTCGACACCGGAAGAATCGAAAAAAATCAACGAATCCCGAATGCCCGCCGTCATCATCTCTTCCAGCGGGATGGCGACCGGGGGGCGCATCCTCCATCATCTCGCCCAGCGCCTTCCCGATCCGCGCAATCTCGTACTCTTCATCGGGTTCCAGGCACCCGGAACCCGCGGCTTCACCATCAAGAACAAGGCCGACGAGGTGAAGATTTTTGGCGATTACGTACCGATCCGCGCCCAGGTCGCCGCCCTCGAGCAGTTCAGCGATCACGCCGATCCCCCCGAGTTGCTGCAATGGCTGCGCACGTTCAAAAACCGTCCCGCAACCACGTACCTGGTCCACGGCGAACCGGATGCCTCAAGTCAAATGCGCGATCTGATGACGAAAGAACTGGGATGGAATGTGCAGATTGCTCAGTATCAGGAAAAAGTAGAAGTGAAGTAACACTTGTCATCCTGAGGCCAGCGTCTTTTGCGGGCCGGAGGACCTATGCATTTTTGGGGAGCCCGGCCGGTCTCTATCGCGGCACTCAGCTGCCGGAGTTGAACCGAACAAGCGCCTGGAGCTTCTCCGCAGCAGCCCCGGAATCGATGGACTTCGCTGCCATAGGTAATGCTCCAGTAATGTGGTCTGCTCTTCCAGCAGCGACCAGTGCCGCCGCAGCGTTCAGCACCACCACAGCTCTACGAGGCGATCTCTCTCCACCCAACACGGATCGAATGATTGCCGCATTCTCTCCTGCGTCTCCACCTGCGATCTCCTGCAGCGAAGCGCGCTTCATTCCAAATTCCTCGGGTTCCACCTCGTACGATCGTACGGACCCTTCGCGAGCCTCGGCGATGCGAGTGACTCCCGTGATCGTAATCTCATCGAGCCCGTCCAACCCGTGGACAACCAGTGCCCGCCGCAATCCCAACATGCTGAGCGCTTCCGCCAGCTTCTCCACAAGTTCCAATGCGTAGACGCCCACGACCTGCCCGTTGGCCCGCGCGGGATTCGTCAGCGGTCCAAGCAGATTGAACATGGTGCGCATGCGTAACTCCCGCCGCACCCCCTGCACCTGCTTCATCGCCGGATGCAGGTTCGGCGCATACAGAAAGCAGATTCCGACCTCCCGCAAACACTGTGCCGCACGCTCCGGCGAAAGTTGAATATTGATCCCCAGCGCTTCGACCACGTCCGCCGATCCGCATTTCGAACTGATACTCCGATTCCCATGCTTGGCCACGCGCACGCCTGCGCCGGCGGTTACCAACGCCGTGGCTGTAGAAATGTTGAACGTGCCACTGGCATCGCCTCCAGTTCCGCTCGTGTCGACCAGCGAGTCGTTCTCGCACTCCTCCGCCAACGCTTCGCGGCCCGTGCCGGTGACGGCGATCGCCTCTCCATTCCGCTCAATTGGCAAAGGTGCAGCCGCGGCTCGAATGGCTTCGGCGAATCCGACAATCTCCTCCACTGTCTCGCCCTTCATTCGCAAGGCAATGAGCAAGGCAGCAATCTGCGCGTCCGTGCACTTCCCGGTCAACACCTCGCCCATGACGTCACGCGCCGCCGAGCGACTGAGCGATTCGCTGTGATTAGCGAGTTGATGGAGAGCCTCAAGAATCATTCCGGCAGGAATTGTACGTCATTAGCGTAAACGGAGCGCCGGTCGTCTCCCCGCAGCATAAATCGGGGGCCCACTTCCGGGCGATATTGCCAGAAGTGGCGGTTTTCAATGATAAGTGTTCCGGGAAAGAATCGAGCTTCACCCCGCAACAGTCGCCGGTCCCGCCAGTCTCTTCCGAAAATAATCCCGCCAATCTTCCGGCAGCGCAGGAGTCGTCATCGCCTTGTTCAGCAGATCCTGGTTGTACTTGTCATCCACAAACAAGTGGTTCATCTCCGCGATCGTGATGTCCAGGGGCTGTCGGCTCAAGAACTCAAACGGATCCCCCGCTTGCACGGTCCCTTCCTGCTCGACCGAAAAATAGAACCCGCTGCGCCCGCTACTCAGAAATCTCTGCAGGATGTCGTTCCGCTGAAACTTAACCGCCAGTTTGTAGCAAGGAATTCGCGGTTGCCGGACCATGATCACCGCCGTCCCAATGCGCAGGCGGTCCCCAATATGCAACGCGCTCTCAAGTAATCCCCCGGTCGTGAAGTTTTCCCCAAACATGCCCCAGGGAAGGTTCGCCCCGAGCAATTCTGCATTCCAGAACTGATAGTGCTCCGAAGGGTACGCATACACCGCCTTAAACGGCCCGCCGTGCACCACCAAATCGGCCTGTCGATCGCCGTCCAGGTTCAGCGTCCGCAACGCAATCGGTCCCGACACCGGCTGTTTGAAAATGCCGGTGTTAAACGTTTCGCCCTTGTACATGGCCAGCCGCGGCCGGGCCACATTCACTGAAATAACCTTCATGCTCCCTCGCAAGCGGTCGAATCGATAGTGGGCATTTAGGGTGACGAGATGATGATTCTACTTCCAAAGCTGCAAATCTTTGAGGTTTCCCTGTGTATCTCTCTGCCCCCATGGCAAGCAAGGCGCTTATAGCACGGAGAATCTCTCGGCGCACTCCGCATGAATCCTCAGCGACCTCTGCGGGATAGTTTTTTCCTCCCGATGAGAATGGCACAAGTTCGCCCGACTACTATAAAATCGAGGGTTTGCTGCCCGCATCGCGACGCTGCAAGCAGGGTCCCTCCAAGTCTTAACTGAAGAGTCATCATTATGAAAATTCATGAGTATCAGGCCAAGGCAATCCTAAAGAAGTATGGTGTCTCTGTACCCCGCGGATCGATGGCCACTTCCCGCGAAGAGGCCGAGTCGATCGCAAAAGAACTTTTGAACTCAGGTTCGAGCGGCGTAGTCGTAAAAGCCCAAATCCACGCTGGAGGCCGCGGCAAGGGTGGCGGTGTAAAGGTTGCCAAGTCCGTCGACGAGGCTGGCGATTTGGCAGGCAGAATGCTGGGCATGAAGCTAGTCACACACCAGACGGGCCCCGAAGGCCGCATCGTTCGCCGCCTCCTGATCGAAGAAACGCTGCCGATCGAAAAGGAACTCTATCTCGGTATCCTCGTCGATCGTGCTGAAGGCAAGCCGGTGTTCATGGCATCAGCCGCCGGCGGCATGGAGATCGAACAGGTCGCTGCAGAAAATCCGGATGCGATCCTGAAACAGCACATCGATCCCGGCATGGGCCTTGAAGCCTTTCAGGCTCGCAAGATTGCGTTCAAACTAGGGCTCGGTGCGAAGCAGATCGGTCCGGCAGTCCAATTTCTGACCAGCCTTTACAAAGCGTTCCTTGAGACAGATGCATCCCTTCTCGAAATCAACCCTTTCATCACGACCACCGACGGCCGCCTCTTTGCCCTGGACGCGAAAATCAACTTCGACGACAACGCCCTGTTCCGTCACGCCGACCTCCGCGAACTGCGCGACATCACCGAAGAAGATCCGCTGGAGGTCGAAGCTTCCAAGTACAGCCTGAATTACATCAAGCTCGATGGCAATGTAGGCTGCATGGTCAACGGCGCCGGCCTCGCCATGGCGACCATGGACATCATCAAATACGCCGGGGGCATGCCCGCCAACTTCCTCGACGTAGGAGGCGGCGCCAGTTCCGAGCAAGTCGCCCATGCCTTCGAGATTCTTCTAAGCGATAAAAATGTAAAGGCAGTCCTGATCAACATCTTCGGCGGCATCCTGAGAGTCGACACGCTGGCGACCGGGGTAGTGGAAGCCGCTCGCAAAACAAATATCAAGCTGCCCATCGTCCTGCGCCTGGAAGGCACAAACGTCGATGAGGGCAAAAAGATCCTGATGAGTTCCGGCTTCAACTTCGTGGTAACCGACACCATGAAAGATGCGGCAGACAAGGTTGTGGCCGCAGCCCGAGGCACCGCAGGCGTAACAGAATGGCGCTAGGTTTTCTCTGTGTCCCTCAGTGATCCCTGTGGTGAGAGACTCTGAAACTGGCAGTCAAAAGGTACTCTTCATATGGCAATTCTTGTAGATAAAAACACGCGAGTAGTAGTCCAGGGCCTGACCGGCCGCGAAGGCACCTTCCACGCGAAAGCCAGCGCCGCCTACGGCACCAAAATCGTCGGAGGCGTTACCCCCGGCAAAGGCGGCTCCACCCACGAAGGTTGGCCGATCTTTAATACCGTAGCGGAAGCCGTCGACAAGACGGGCGCAAACGCCTCGGTGATCTTCGTTCCACCTCCGTTCGCCGCCGACGCCATCATGGAAGCCGCCGACGCCGAAATCGACCTGATCGTCTGTATCACCGAAGGCATCCCAACGCTCGACATGGTGCGCGCCTGGGAGTTCCTGCAGACCCGCCGCTCTCGTCTGATCGGCCCGAACTGCCCGGGAATCATCTCTCCCGGCAAATGCAAAATCGGCATCATGCCGGCGTCAATTCACAAACAAGGCAATATCGGCATAGTCTCGCGCTCGGGCACGCTGACCTACGAAGCCGTTCATCAACTCACGCAGCGCGGCATCGGACAATCCACCGCCGTCGGCATCGGGGGCGACCCAATTATCGGTACCACGTTTTTAGATGCACTCGATCTTTTCAACCGCGATCCCGAGACCGAAGCTGTCGTCATGATCGGCGAAATCGGCGGTAATGCCGAAGAAACCGCCGCCGATTTCATCAAGACGCACATGAAGAAGCCGGTCGTAGGCTTCATCGCCGGCCAGACCGCTCCTCCCGGACGCCGCATGGGCCACGCCGGTGCCATCATCTCCGGAGGCAAAGGTACCGCCGCAGAAAAGATCAAAGCCCTCGAAGCTGCGGGCATCAAAGTGGCAAAGTCGCCCGCCGTAATTGGTGAAACGCTGGCCGCAGCAATCGGAGTCAGCGTCTAGAAACAACAGCCGTGAAGGCCAGCGGCCAACGACTAACGACGTTTCAAAACGACCAAGGACCAACGACTGAATGAAGACTCTGCAACGCACCCTGACCATCGTCAAACCCGACGCCGTCCGCAAGAACGCGATCGGCGACATCATCGAACAATTCGAGAAGAACAGCTTCCGCATCCTGGCCATGAAGATGTTGCAAATCTCCAAGCACCAGGCCGAGCAGTTCTATGCCGTGCATGCCAGCCGCCCGTTCTACAACTCGCTGACCGATTTCATGTCGAGCGGCCCAATCGTAGTACTCGCCCTGGAAAAGGAAAACGCTATCGCCGACCTGCGCAAGCTGATGGGAGCCACCAATCCGGCCAACGCCGAGGAAGGTACCATCCGCAAGAAGTGGGCAACCAACATCGAGTACAACGCAATCCACGGCTCCGACGCCGAAGACACCGCGCGTTTCGAATTAAGCTTCTTCTTCGCCGGATACGAACTGGCAAAATAGTCGTTGTTCCTTGGTCCTTAGTCGTCAGCCGATTTAGATTGACGGATCGGCTACGGCGCGACCAACGACGGTTTCCGATGCCTCTAGTCCAAATCACCCTGCTCGAAGGTCGCACCGCCGACCAGAAGCGCAGGCTCGCGAAACGAATCACGGACGTGCTGGTTGAAGAAGCCGGAGCCCGCCGCGAAGCCATCATCGTCGCCTTCCACGAAGTCTCGAAGGAAAGCTACGCCTCCGGCGGCGAGCTGCTGATCGACAAACCACCACGGAAGTAGAAGTCATCAAGAGCCCGATATAGCCCCGGACGCCATCGTCCATGGAGTAAGCCTTTGGCGCGGGGCGTCGCGCAGCATCGTATGCGTGGATCGTCTCCAAGAGGCTCGCTTTCGGTTTGGATGGCACAGCACTTGCAGTAAGATCAGGTTTCTCCCACGCAGCTTTAGCCGAGATAAGCCACGGAGTCCGTTCCGTTCCGCTACTTGAAAAGCCAAGATAGCTTCGGGTTACTACCGAATTACCCTCGTAATACTCGCCACGGAAGCCTAGTATTTATACTGCGCTCGAAAGCGAGGAGTTCATCATGAAAACGTGGACAGTGGCCGCTGCTCTGCTTTTTGTGAGTACAGCTGGCCTTGCGCAGACCGATCAGACCGCTCCGACCGCGAGAAAATCCTGCGACGACCTCAAAGCCGAAATCAGCAAGAAACTCGATGCGAAGGGCGTAGTGGGTTACACGCTCGACGCGGTGGAAAAAGGCAAGGAAGGCGACGGCAAAGTCATCGGCGGTTGCGACGGCGGAACCAAAAGCATCGTCTACACACGCGGCACCGCAACCGCGGAAGCAAAACCCGCAGAGACCAAGAAGCCACAATAGATGCCGTGAATGTGTAGCCCCGGACGCCTCGTCCTGGGTTGCACGCGAAGCGTGCAATGACAAACGGCCAGGTGATGCCTGAACTGCGCGCATCGGCTTAGACCGCCCCGCTCGCTTCGCTCAGTACGGACGGGGCGTGCGCCGCCCCTGCAAAAGCTATCCCAGCGGTTCGAATAAGTGTCCTTCCACGCGGTCTGCGATCTTGGGGAGATCTTTCTTCGCGTGTTGCAAAAAATGAGGCGCCGCGCGATGGGCTTCCAGCGCGGCATCATCCTTGTATTGCTCGTAGATAAAGAACCGGCGCGGTTCGGTTTTGTGCCGGTGCACCTGGTACATGGCGCATCCCGGTTCCTTGCGGGAGTGTTCGGTCAGCTTTTCGAACAACGCAGCGACTTCAGCTTCATGGCCAACTTTTGCCATCCAGGTGACAGCCAACACCACCATCAGCTTGCTCCTTGATCCGGCAGGGTGCACCGGGGAAGCAATTCTAGGCCTTCTCTGCCGCCGCCTTCAACTCCGTAATGAAGTCGTCCATCAGGATGGTGTGGTCGCGGTCTGGCCCGGTGGAAATCATGCCGATCTTCGCTCCGGTCTCACGGGCTACAAATTCCAAATAAGAGCGGGCTGGCTTCGGCAGCTTCTCGTATTCGGTGATGCCCTCGGTAGCGGTCTTCCAGCCCGGCAGTTTCTCGTAAACGCACTCAATCTTTTCGTACCCGCTGGCCTGTGCCGGGGCCTCGATCGTCGGCTTGCCATTGATCTTGTATCCGACGCAAACAGGAATCTCGCCGAGGTCATCCAGCACATCCAGTTTCGTCACCACCAGCCACGACGTCCCGTTGATCATTACCGAATATCGCAGTAACGGCAGGTCCAGCCACCCGGTTCGCCGCGGACGACCCGTCACCGCGCCATACTCATTTCCGCGCTTCCGCAGATTCTCTCCCGCGTCCGTTTTGTCTTCCGTCGGAAACGGCCCTTCCCCCACACGGGTGCAGTACGCTTTGGTGATTCCGATGACGGAGTTGATCGCGTTCGGAGCGACTCCAGTCCCGATCACCGCGCCGCCCGACGTCGCGCTCGACGAAGTCACAAACGGGTAGGTCCCATGATCGATGTCCAGCATCGTCCCCTGCGCGCCTTCGAACAAAATCGACTCACCCTGCACCAGCGCCTGATTCAGCAGCACGGCTGTGTCTGCCACGAAGGGCGCAATCTGCTCCGCTGCCTGTGCGTATTCCGTATACATCTTGTCCGCATCGAGCGGCTCGGAATTAAACAACGCGTGCGCAATCATGTTCTTTTCGCGCACCGCATTTTCAATGTGCTTCTTTAACAGCTGAAGGTCGAGCAAATCCGCCACCCGCAATCCGCGACGGCCCATCTTGTCTTCGTACGCCGGACCAATCCCGCGTGAAGTCGTACCAATCTTCACCCGTCCCGGCGCATTCTCGGCAGCCAGCTCAATCATCCGGTGATACGGCAAAATCACCTGCGCTCGATTCGAAACAAACAGATTCCCATCCACCTTCACACCGGTCGTGCGCAGGGCTCCCACTTCCTTGAGAAACGCCAGCGGATCAAGCACCACACCATTGCCAATCACGCTGCGGCATCCCGTGCGCAGCACGCCGCAAGGCACGAGCTGGAGAATAAACTTCTTGCCGTTGATGATGACGGTATGGCCGGCATTGTGCCCTCCGGCGTAGCGGGCAACCACCCGAAAGCTCTCGGACAATACGTCGACGATCTTCCCTTTGCCCTCGTCGCCCCACTGGGCGCCAACGATCACCGCGGTGGTACCTTTTTTCACTTCCAGCTCCCGTTCAGGGGAATTCGAACTGGCGCACGGCTGCGCCACTCCCGGGTTCGCACACTCCTCACCCGCGGGGACGCTGTCAAAAATTACTGGGATCTAAGCGGAGAAGCGTGTACGCATTATCTTATCGTGCGCCACCGTTGAATAGCAACGCTCGGTTGACGCCTGAGCCCCCAAAAAACCTCCTGTTGTACTCAACGACTTTGGGTGTAGCCGAATGTCCACGTGATCCCGCTGCTGATGCGGAAATGCTGCTCCCATGTTCCAGATATCCTCGTGGGAATATAGTCCGCCTGGATCGGGCGAATCGAAAACATTCGCGCCATGTAAAAATCGAAGCCCCCGCCAAAACCAAAAGCCAGACTGGTGTGGTTCACGACATCGGGCACAATATCGGAGCCGCCAATCTGGGACACCAGCCGCGCATTAGTCATCCCGACCAGGGTGTGACCGAAAACTGCACCTTTTCCCGAACGCCGTATGAATTCCGGACCAAACAGTATCTGGCTGGTGCGCACATCGGCGTGTTCTGGAGTAACATTCACCGTAGTCCCGCCGATTTGAACTGAGAAATCGCACAAAAGGATCCGAAGATAGCTGCGGGGATTGAAGCTGCCATTGACATGCATTCCGTAATAGTTTTGATCCGTGGGCTGGAAAACTGCGACTTCTGGTCCAAGGTTTACGTGCGCATACGAGAAACCGGTGAACAGTTCCCATCTGGGATATTCCTGGCCATAAGCCCGCAAACATGTGGTGATAATCGTCAAGAACAACAGCAGCCCGTACATCCGAGTTGCAGGGCTGGGATACTTCCACGCTGTACCTCGCATAGGTTCACACCTCCGCCAAGCGACCCTGAGCCGATCACGCTCATTACATTCGTATGTTTGGGTGTGAGCGTCTGTGGCATGAATCACTTACGAAGGTGCCGTGAGTCACGCGTCAAATAACGGTTTCGAGGCTTTTAGACGGGGGGAGACTCCCGACTCTTTTGCTGGCAAGGCCTTTTTCCGGACCGAAGCTGTCCGCAATATCACGAGCCATCCTTTACTTTTCCGGGCGGCACCTCGTACCTTGTTTCCCATGCCGCCCTACTTTACTCCCGATCTCTTTCGTTTTCTCAGCCGCCTGAAGCGCAACAATAATCGCGACTGGTTTAAATCCCACAAAGACGAATATGAAGCCATTGCCCATCAGCCCGCGATCCGCTTCATCACGGATTTCGGCGCACCGTTGTACGAAATCACTCCTTATCTGGTCGCCGATCCCCGCTCGACTCGGGGATCTCTCTTCCGCATCTACCGCGACACGCGCTTCTCGCCCGACAAACGCCCTTATAAAACGCATCTCGCGATGCGATTCTCACACCGCGGCAAAGATGTCCACTCGCCGGGCTTCTATCTGCATCTCGAACCCGGAGGCTGCTTCGCCGCCTCTGGCCTCTGGCATCCCGAACCGCACACTCTGCTTAAAGTCCGCAGCGCCATCGTCGGGCGCTGCGACGAATGGCGCCCCATCCGAAAACTCCTCAACTGGGACGACGCTACGAAACTCTCGCGCCCTCCGCGCGGTTTTCCGTGCGACCACGAATTCGTCGAAGACCTCAAGCTGCGCGACCTGGGCACAGCCATCGAATTCACCGAAGCCCAGGTGTGCAGCCCCAAATTCATGACAACATGCACGAATGCCTGCAGGAAGATGTCACCCTTGGCGAGATTCCTGAGTAGCGCTCTAGGCTTGCAATTCTGACCAGTTGCATTTGTCATCCTGAGGCGCGCGTTTTTTGCGCGCCGGAGGACCTATGCAACCCGAGGCACATCCCACCTCTCGCCTGCTTTGCGATAATGGGGAGTCAGCTACTGTTCCCCGCGCTGCTTGCGAATCTCCGCGAGCCTCCTCTTCAGATATTCCCGGTACTCCTCCTGCAGCTTCGGATCTTTCGGCGAGCCATAAATCTCTGCCGATTTGTACTTGCCCTCATCAAATTTCTTCTTCGTCCACTCATCGTGCACATGAATCTCATCCGCGCGGTCGAGCATCTCTTTCACGAATTGCGGAGGAACAAAATACACACCTTCGCGGTCACCCACCACCAGGTCGCCGGGCATAACAGTAACGCCGCCAATCCGTACGGGCACGTTGATTCCAGTAAGCATCACGTTCCCGATGGGCGTCGGATCGGCGTGGCGGAAATATCCGGGCATGTCGATCTCAGACAATCCGTCGAGATCGCGGATGCTTCCATCAACGACAAGCCCCCCACTGTGCGTCGCCTTCATCACGTAATAAAAAAGATTGTCACCCACAATCGTACCGTCGACCTTTTTCCCAAAGAGATCGACCACCAGCACGTCCCCCGGCTGCAGCATGTCGATCGCCGTCTGATTCATCAGGCGCGGCAAGCCTCTTTCCTTCGCCTTCGCCTCGGCGACATCCTCCACGTCCCCGCGCAGAGGCATAAATTGCACGGTGAACGCCCGTCCCACCATCGTCTTTCCCGGATGCAGCACCTGAAACCCATCCGCATACTGATTATTGAATTCCTTCTCCTGCAGTGTTGCCCAGACCTCTTCCGCAGAGAGTCCTCGGGCCCGCTCAATCAAGGAATCCGGCAGTTTCGGCCGCCCATCGGGAAACCTCTCGAACGGGGACTTCGCCGTATAGTCAATCAACTCTTGTTTAGGAAAAGTGAAAAGCTGCGCCTGAACACACCCGGCCAACAAAACAATCAAACTGCCGATCATCGTCACGCAGCGTCCAGCAGATGTACTCAGCCGTTTCATCCCAGTCTCCTCGATCGCTAATTTGTTTTCTCCGCGTCCTCCGCGAAATCTGCGCGCCCTCCGCGGTGAATGTCTTGTTCGGCGACACCGGACACAACAGGATCTTGTCGACGCCCGTCGCCGTCGGGCTTACAATTCTATGTCCCAAACCCGACTGCAAGGAACTTATATAGCCCATGATCAAAGCAAGCCGCGCGCTAACTCGTCGTGAGCTCCTGAAAAGTTCTGCCTTGGCGGTTGGTGGAGCCGCATTGGCCTCCCCAATGAATGCTTATCCCAACACAGTCAACACGAACTCAAGCCCCTCCACATTGAAGATCACCGATCTGCGTGTGGCTACAGTAGTCAAGCCCGGGCCGAGTCCGTGTCCGATCATTCGCATCGACACGAATCAGGGAGTATTCGGGTTGGGTGAAGTACGCGATGGCGCGAGCCCGACCTATGCCCTGTTCCTGAAAAGCCGCATTCTCGGCGAGAATCCCCTGCAACTCGACAAGATCTTCCGCAAGATCAAGCAATTCGGCGGACACGCGCGCCAGGGTGGCGGAGTCTGCGCTATCGAAATGGCGCTCTGGGACATCGCCGGCAAAGTCTACAACGCTCCCGTCTACGCACTCGTCGGAGGCGGCAAGTTCCGCGACAAGATTCGAATTTATGCCGACACAACGGAATCAAAAGATCCAAAAATCTACGCGCAGAACATGAAAGAACGCAAGGAAGTCATGGGCCTCACCTGGCTCAAGATGGACTTAGGCATCGAGATGGTATCGGATACACCCGGCACTCTTACAAATCCCGCGGATATAAACCAGTGGCAAGCCAACCAACTCCCCCATCCACTGCTAGGAATGGAGGTCACCGATAAAGGCATCGCCATGCTCGAGCAATATGTAGCCGCCGTGCGCGATGCCGTCGGCATGGAAATCCCGCTCGCCATCGATCACCTCGGCCATCTAGGAGTGAAGTCGATCATCCGCCTAGGCAAGGCCTACGAGAAATACAACCTGTCGTGGATGGAAGATGTGATTCCGTGGATGTATACCGACCTGCTCAAACAGATCTCCGAACAGAGCCCCACACCCATCCTCACCGGGGAGGATATCTATCTGAAAGAGCCGTTCCACGTTCTCTGCGAGAACCACGCGGTAGGCAAGATTCAGCCCGATCTCGCCACCTCCGGCGGCATTCTTGAGACGCACAAGATCGGTGACATGGCCGAAGAATTCGGCGTGCCGATGGTGATGCATTTCGCAGGCACGCCGATCTCCTGCATGGCGAACGTGCACTGCGCAGCGGCCACACAAAACTTCCTGGCGCTGGAAAATCACTCGCTCGATGTTCCGTGGTGGTCGTCACTAATCCATGAAGGTGTCAAGACGCCCATCGTCAATCACGGCTGGATCGATGTTCCCGATCGCCCCGGCCTGGGCGTGACTCTCAATGAAGACCTCGTACGCCAACACCTTGCCCCGGGCACTGGCTACTTCGAACCTACGACCCAGTGGGATCAAGAACGCTCCTGGGATCGCCTGTGGAGCTAAGGTGGCGGGATGCATCGGGCGGTCGCTAGATCGTGCCCAGCATGAGCATGAGTATTTTCTTTAGCAGCGGAATGCTCACCCTTTAATAACCACGTATTGCTGTCAGCTAGCAGATCATCCAGTGGACGTCACTGACTTCGTGGTAAAGAGTTGTGCCCTGTAAGATTCCCGATCTATGGAAACTCGCCCTTCGTCAAAGGAGTACAGTATGCCTCTTACGACCGAAATGCGCGATGCCATTGCCAACGAACTGAAGAGTTTTGGAGCCAGCCTGAATCTCTCTGACGATCAAAAGCAGAAGCTGCAAGGCTTCATGACGGAAGCGTCGGAAAAGTTACAGGATTACAGGCAACAGAACCCGAATGCCTCAAAAGAAGATCTGCTGAAGAGGATCGCTGATAACCGGACGGCGCTCCGTCAACGTTTGGTAAATTTCCTGACACCCGAGCAGCTCACCAAATGGGATGCCGAAGTGGCAAAAGCCAAGGAGTTCCTGGGACAAAAACTCGCTGCCTGAAGTTGCCAAGAAAATGCGATCTGGGTCCCGTCAACAGCACCCTTTTTGGCGGGACTTTCTTCCCGACATTCCCTCCCGTATAGAGCCGGCGATCCAAACCTTCGGGTGACCAATCCTCGCAGATATGAATATAGTCTCCTGCCAAAATCCTACCTCGGGATCAATAAGTGCAATCGGATTTGTCACCCACTGCAGGAGTCCCTCGTTGGTGCAATTTCCCATCCTCCTCGCATGTGGTGCTCGTTCGTTACACGAAAGGCCGAAGTACGGTATGGCTGATGGGGCATGGGTAACGTCGTTACCAATAGCGAGATTGTGCGGAAACGAAAGAGTGGATATGCACTTCGGGCACCTCAATTCAGCAAGAGTCGGCTGATAGGCTCCTGGCATGCCGGTTACCGTCACAGGCGCGAAAGCTCCGGAAAATACGGGCAGGGAGCAAGCCGAGGCTTCTGACAAGGTGTCGGCGCTGGCCGAGGTGTTACGCAAGTATTCTTATGTGGAGATCCGGCAGCGGATGTATGACAGTCCTCCTGGCAGTCCGTGGTGGACGGCATGCCGTGCTGAACTTGATCTGCGCAATGGACAGCAATTCGGTGAAGCCGCGCTGGCTATCTCGAGGACCTCGGACAAAATGAGGGCTTCGCTGCAGCACTTCGAGCAACTGGCCGATACTCTGCAACAGGCCACGAAGGATGTCGCCGACCTGCTGCGTGGGACTCAAGAGGCGGGTCGCCGGCTGGAGATTGCGGTCTACGTCACCATCGGGATAACGCTAGTGCAATTCTTCAATCTGATCTTCGAAATCTTTCGCAAGCATCGGTAAGCGGGGCCGGTGACACACCCTTACAGACCTCCATGAAGGCGGCCGAAGGTTCGCGCAAGCATGAGCGACATGACTAGGATGCCCACCGCAAGAGGGAGGACGTGCCGGGTCTTGCGCAGTTCGAAGCTCCCAACCCGGCAGACAAGCAGGTAAGCGATGGCGAGATTGAGGAGGCCCCACAGCACATTTACCGTCGAGGACGACAACCCCACACCGGGCGGAGTCGCAAACGGGCTCTGGAAGGCATGACCTGAGACGCCATTCCCAAGATGTGGTAGCGAGTTTGCCAGGAAGGCGCCTCCGAAAAAGTGTGCCAAATCGTGGTACCAGCGCATGATGTCTCCCTTCCGGAACTATGGAGACAGTGTACGTTACCGTAAAGGCGATCCTGCTGGCGGTTGGCCCATCGTGTGGGATAACTAAGTCATTATTACTACGCTAGCCCCGCCGCTGCGTCTTGTGCTGTGCGCGACGACTGTAGGATGAATCATCCAGCGCCCAAGCCTTCAAACACTCAGAAGCGCTGGTGCAAAGTGGGGTTAGGACAATCCAATGAGAAAGGTAATCTTCGCAATCAACACAACCTTGGATGGATGCTGTGACCACACCAAACAAGTTGCGGACGACGAAACACACGAATATTTTACGCACCTTATGCGAGATGTTGACCTGCTCGTCTTTGGGCGCATCACCTATCAATTGATGGTTCCTTTTTGGCCTGAAGTCGCCAAAAACCAATCGATGTCAAAAGCATCGAACGACTTTGCTCTAGCCTTTGACTCCATCAACAAAATTGTTTTTTCAGGATCATTAAATAGCACTGAAGATAAAAACACGAGAATCGTCCGTACGAACCTTCACGACGAAATACTCAAACTGAAACAAGAACAAGGCAAAGATATTTTGGTCGGTGGTGTAAGTATCCCTTCCCAACTCATCGAGCTTGGTCTGGTTGATGAATATCGTTTTGTCGTCGGGCCAATCGTGGCAGGAGAAGGGAGGCGGTTATTGGAAGGCGTTAGCCTGCGGGAGAGATTGCAATTAAAACTTGTTGAGACAAAGATTTTTAAATCAGGATGTGTTGCGCTTCGTTACCTGAAGCAGTGACAGAAAAATCTGACGCCTGTGCTGCTGGCTACTGCTCCAGAGGAGCAAAACAGGGAGAAGAGCAATGAGATGCATCTGTTTGGGATACTACGACAAAGTCAAACACGAAGGATGCGCCAGGGCGAGCAACGCGCGATGTTCGACTCATGTTTTGAATACGACGACAATCTTCGCGCCAATGGACGTTTTGCCGGCGGACAAGCACTTCAGCCTGCGGCGGACCCGAACGAACTGATGATGGCAAGTGAGCAGCAACGGCGACAGACCACTGCACGCTTAAGGCGGCCACGAGGCCCGGGAAAAGTGTTCCGACCCGTTGGAAGGCGAGTTATCCTCGGTCGCAACGCGTCGGGCTTGTTCGCCTAGAACCCCGAACTCTCCCATGTCCGATCTTTCAGCGTTTGCTGCACTCGTACCTCGTAGGGTTGGCCAGGCTGCCAGTCCCCCGAATAGTGCGCACCAATGCATGCCCAGAACACATAGTCCCAGCCATTTTGTGCGGCAATCTGGTCCACCGTCTGTCCGAGATAAAGCCAGTTTCCGCCATCATAAAAATCGCCGTCGTAGCAGGAGCGGATGTGAGCGCCAAACCAGTCGACGTTGAATGCGGTCGCCTGCATGGTGTCGGGATAGCCTCCATGAACGACCGCGCCGCTGCAGTCTTCGTTCTTGATCTGCATCAGTCCATAGGAGCCTTCGCCGACCGGACCGCAGACGTCGCCGATTGTGGTCATGTGCCAGTACGACTCCACAACTGCGTCGGCGCGAATCGTGTCCTCATCGATGCCCCATTTGCACGCCGCCCACTGAATGATCTCGGTCGTGGTGCCGGTGAAATTGCCCGTAACTTGCCCCCGCTTGTCGCGCCACTTGGTCCAGTAATTCTCGACCGGCCAGTTGTAAGGCTGGGCAGCTACGGTGTGGTTTGCCTGGTCATTGTCCGGCCGCGGCTCCCATGAATTGGGCTTTACCGCTGAAGCGCAGTAGGCATCGGAACGAGGAAGATAGGTCGCGTGCGCGGGCTCCGTCCCAAAGTAGCCGGGCGTACTTGTCGTTGTCGTCGTGGACTTGGTCGTCGACTGCCCTCCGCAACCGAGCAGGATCGCCGATAACACGAGAAACAACGAACAGCGGAACCCTCGCCTTGATCGCCCTGTGAAGATAATCCCTCTAGTGGCCCGCTTGAAAAGCATGTTGTGCCCAGACCCGTGGGTAATCTGAGACTATCCCAACATCATGCGAAGACAACGTGCCTAAAGGGCAATCAGCCGGGGGATCAGCCGTTCCTGCCGTGCACGGGCCCATACCGGGTCTGACTCAGCTCGACCACGCCAGAGAAGTGCCCCAACATAACGAAAACCACGGAACCGCTCCCTTGACTAAGACGGAAAAAGCCCGGCCTCATACGAGACCAGGCCTCACCCGTTCTCACCAAGTGTTTGATTCGTTCTACTTGTCCTTGGTAAAGAAGTAGTAATCCGCCGTATACCCCACGAGCTGAGTCTGACCGACTGAGCACGATGTCGTCGGAGCAGCTCCGCCGTTCGTGTTGAGACGTTGGACAAAACTCACGTTGGCCAGAAGCCGTCCGCCGCTCGGCCCTTTGAGGTTCCCGATGGATTGCAGACGCAAGCATGGAATTGCGCCGTCATGCGGGCAGCTGGCCGGGTCCGTTCCCGCGTCGATGTGGCCGGTTGCTACTGCCCACACCCGGCTCGAGTCGAACGAACTCTGCCAGGTGGCATTGCCGCCGAGGGGCAGCGGGTTGGGAGCAAAACTGTTTGGGTTCTCATCCTTGCTGAGGAAATGCGTGATGATCTGGACGTCCTGACCCAAAAGGTCTGTGAATAGGGTTGCCTCGGGGCGCGGGGCGTCGATCGTCCAGGACGTGCCGCCTGTACTCGTCGGCAGGCACACATACCCCTGCGAACCCTTGGCATGACCGACCAGGAATGCAGTATTGCCATCCGGAACAGCAATGTCTGTGGGAACGGTGGGCGGCGTCACACCCTGCGCCATCGCGTTGATCGTGCCAAATGCACATACGATTGTTAGGATTGCAGCGAACAGAGTGTGCGCGCGTGCAATCCGGTGGGACAACTGACAAACATTCTCGCTCATTTCGTGATTCTCCGATTCATTCAGTAATCGATTCAGATAGTGCCGATTCCATTCCGCTGAGTTCCTCACTGCCATGTAAATGCAATCGGTCACTTGATATCACGACATCCGGAGCAATTTTGCTTTTTGCACTGGCGTGCATGCGTAATGCGTGCCGCGGGAAATTCCAAGTTGGTCTGAGGGGACTGTTACAGAACTGGATCGAACGGAGTAATTCGGGCAAGAGGTGTCGGCGTATGAGTCAGATCGCGGTCTCGCATCGCCGAATGGCACACCATGCAGGACCGTTGCGTGCCGTTGAGTTCGTGAGACACCAGCGCATAGGTCAGTGCGTGCTGTGACCAGGTTACAACTCTGTAGCCGCGGACCGTGGAATAGTGAAAGCTCACTTTCGGATATTTGGCGACAACGCCTCCGGAAGCAACCGCTACACTGCTTGGTATCACCACCAGGCTCACCGGTTCCGCCTGCAAGCCACTCCCCCGCAACTGCCTTGGTGGAGCATAGGTGATGAACGCAGCTTGCTTGTCTCTGACCTGCACCAGCCGCACACCTTCCGGTTGGTAAGGCGTGTTGTCGGTCGTTACCGGCGAATCCGGCAATGCCAGCGGGAATGAGGACTTCGCCTTCAGCCAGTCATTGATCGCCGTCTGCGAGCTGGAATGAAGTTCGAGAGCGACTTTCCCTTTCAAATGCTGCTGGTGAGTCGTTGCGGCCAATTCAGAGAACTCAGAGCCGGACATTGCTGTATCTGGTGACGAGCCTCTGGTAATTAGCAGGGCCACAATCACGACGAGGGCGAAAACAGGGGCCAACCACCAGACCGACAGCCAGGATAGCAGGCCGCTTCGTTTCCCTCGCGTGACCGGGCTCGGAGAGGACTTCAACGTCGCCAGCAGGGTCTCGAAAGAACTGTCTTTTTGCATTCGGGTGGCAACGCGAAGAATGGGTCCGCAATGATCACACATCGCAGCGTGTGTGATCAGTTGGGATGTCTTTACCTCCGGCCACTCCCCCGCCGCTACTTCGTGCCAGTTGACACCCTCCGGGCAGTCCTCTCCGGCGTGTGCGGATTGCGGAGCACACGTCGCCAGATTTGTGAGTGCCGAGTATTGCTGAACTTTTTCCCTGCAGTCCTTGCACGATGCAACATGCATCGCTGCCTCACGAACGTTTTCCGGGCAAAGACGCGGCGCATCGCCATCTCCCTCACGAGAGGGAACCAGCGCAGCGAGTTCGTCGCTATCGATATGTTTATGCAGTGGCCGGCCCAACTTCGACACCCCTGTTATTACTGATACGAGATCAGAGTGAACTTTGCTTTTTGTTGCTTTCTAAATCCATGCCCTCGAGGATTTGCTCCCGGAGAGAGTGTTTCAGACGTTCAATAACGCTTCCAACTCCCTTCACGCCTAGCCCGATCGACGGCAGCGACGCGATTTCTTTCGTAGTCATCCCTTGCCTGAAGTACAGCCAAAAAATCGTTCGGTCGCGCTCCTGGTCTTTACCGACCAGGCAACGCTTCAAGCATTCATCCACCTGATTCAGGAAGATTCCGAACGCTATTTTCTCCGCGCTTCCCTGCCCCTCGGGACCGGCTTCGGGTTCCATGTCTACCGTCGATACGTGAGCCTTGTCACCTCCGACCGCCTGACCGCGACAGTGCTTGAAATAATCGTGCGTCACATTCGCGGCAGTCTTTTTCACGTATGACAGGATTGCTTCAGGGCGCTCGACAGCAAAATTCCGCAGAAGTGTGCGGCCGCCTTCCCACAATTTCAGGTAAGTTGCCTGGATCAGGTCCTCCACCAGCGAGCGGGAAGAACTGCCCCACGAGGATGCCGTGCGCATAACAACCAGGGTCAGAGGCCTCCCCACCCGGGACACAAACTCCTCCCAGGCCTCGTTATCGACGGGACCAGCACAGAGGCACACTAGGTCCTTTAAATCAAGCGAGGAGTACCGTGTTACCTTGGAACTGCTCAGCATCCGTGTGTCCTTGATCGAAGAATGGTCAGCTCGCGCTTGCCGGCTGCGGCAAAGTCCCTTGCGGTTGCAGTAGTCACCACAGAAACAGATCCCACCAGAAAGGCCGGAGCCTTCATCCGCATCACTCCAGAGAAAATGTTTGATTGCTAAGGAAGAAAAATCCTAGCGAGTATCGAGAGCAGGGTTGTCAGAGGTTCGTCACGAAAAAGTCTATTTCTTGCAGGAAAGGACTGTAATGAATGGGATCGCAGGGTCACTCCATGACTTTCTGGGACCCGCCCAGTCAGAGGACCTTGCGCGACTTTGCAAGGGTGGGAAGCACGGACGTATGAGTCTTCGGGTCGGATCGCACGTTAGTGATTGCTCCCGTCCCCAAGTTACTTTGTCACTTCCCTCCACTCTTCTTCGCCACGCTGGATCACAGCATCGCGATCTTCGGGAAGAATCCAGCGCTGCTTCACAAGGTCGTCAGTGGCTTTCGTGTAGCGGCCCATGTAGTCATCATGGCCGGAATATCGTTCTACGATAGATCGTCGCGGGTCACCGGCTTTTTCACGGTCCGCAACAGTCTTCGGAAATGGAATGTATGATGCCTCGAACGACACCCTTTGATCCGACGCTCCAATGGAGGGGTCCCGCAGGTTCCAACTCGCATACGTCGCCAAGGGAACACCGATCTCAGGCAGGCGAACACCATCGCGTTCGTTGCCGTCGGCATCGACCTGCGGGACCAGCACTGGAAACGCTGTGCCAACCTTTGGAGGCTGAACGCCCAAGACGCCCGCACTCCAATTCGGCCCATAGTCCAGGCGATACGCCCCATTCGCCTCGTGCGGTCTCTGCACGCCAGGAATGTCGGGAAACTTGTAGTCCTTCAAAGGGACCAGCGTTCCGTCGGCAAGCTTCGGATAGCTGCTTTCCGGCGGGGGTATATTACGGCGTACCCACGCATCCATGTTCGCGATCATCGCCCGCCAGAAATATCTCACCGGCAGTGGCGATTGCGGTTCCTGTCCCAAAAGATCTCCTGTCGCCTTCGCTGGAGGAAATGGTCCCGAAAAATGCTGCAGGCCAGTGAAGTGATAGATTCGCACCTTGTCTGACAATGTCACGTCCTGCTTGCCATCGGCGCTCACGTGAATCAGCGCGGCAACCCGGCCCCAATATTCGTACGACGTGTTCGAGAAGAATATCCTTGGGACAACTTTCTCCGCCACGGCGCGGTCAAGCAATCCGCCCGAATCACCCGTCTCAGGATCGGTCTCAGGCAGGTCGGTGAAGGGAAAGATGTCGGTCGGGAAAAACACGGATGAAGTCGGCTGTGCATCGCGGGAGGGCTGAGCAAATCGGTAATTGAAACTGCCGCGCCCGGCGCCTGCCACGTGCGCAAGAATCCCATCGAGCGCGATGCGCCCGTCTTCATCGGCATTGAATCCGTCATAAAGAAAGTTGCGGAGGAACCGCCCGTTCTGCGAAATTCCTTCGCCATACACGCGCGCCGCTGGTGTAATCGCATCCGGCGAGTGCTTGGCGTAAGAGGCGAAGTCGCGCACCGCAGCGAACCCCAATCCGGCGACCACAGGATTTGCGACCACGTACACGTATTCGTAGATTTTGCCCGCATGAAACCCGCCGTTCAAATGGATGTAACGATCGCTCGGTGTGAGTTTGCCATCGACAGTTTGCGCGAACTGCCACTCTGTGCGCGCAATCGCCGTCCGGGGCGCATCCCGGGAATCGCGAACCGTCAAAATGTTTCGCGAGTCGTCCGGGGCTGCTGCAGGGTACTCCGTGCCGCCCATGTAGCCGGTGATCATGTGGCCGAGAGGAATCTCTGCCATCTCGCGCGATGGCATGATGTCCCCACGCAGCACACCGGTGATCGTCTGGCCCCTCTCTTTGGCAACAGGCGCCACCAGTCGCATAGCATCGCCGCCGACTGCATCCCACTGCCAGCCGAGGCTCACGAAAATGAAGCCGTGTCGCATCAACCATGCGTCCCCGGCATCTTTCGAAGCGTCCCAGTCGCCACCATCCACGAGCGCCACTATGCGGCTGTGGCCGCGATTCGGGTTTTCCAGGAGCAGTGAACCGTTTCCCTTGCCCGGATCCTTAGGCCGAAGTGCTACGAAATTCGCGGAGAATTCAACTTCTCCATCGCGCAGGTTTACAGCATTCTTGAGATCGACTATGCGAGCGTTATGGGCGTTCGCGACTGCAACCGAGAAGTGAATCCACCCGGTGATGCGTTCGTAAGATCCGGCATCACCGAACGCTTTTCCGTTGAGGACATCCTGGCGAGATGCGATCTCCACGCGAACAACGCGGGCCTGAAGGTGAACGCAACTGAGGAGTAAGAAGAGCGAAGTGCAGCGCACGAGCTGAAGCATCGCGAAAGGATAGCATTGATCGTGTAGCCCGGACGCCTCGTCCGGGGTCGCGAGAAGCGCAACGAAACTGCTTGGGGTATATCAGCTTTTCGGGTTGCCCCAGCTTCTGGAACGCTTCCCTTCGCTTCGCTCAGGGCTCGCAGGACGGACGAAGGCGTCCGTCCCTACACAAGATTAGCCTGTGGCGGCCAGCGCGTCGTTTGCCACTTCTGCCACTTCAACCCGCGCGAAATCTTCTACGCGTCTGGTCTTCACCTTGCCTAGCACGTATTCCAATAAGGGGCGATCACCGCGGCGAATTTGCTGAAACTCAACGCCCATGCCCAGATTGTCGACGAGATATTTCACCTGCGCCTTAAGCGCGAGGCTCACATCAAAGACATTCATGATGAGGCGAAAATCTGTACCCGGACGCAACTGCTCCACCGAGGCCAGCCGCGCCCCATATTCCGAAATCTGCCGCACCTCGCCCGCAACGCGCTGCACGCCGTCGATCACCTCCGCCTGTCCCTCTACATAAAAGCGAGGACGCCGGCGCCGGTTAGCATCCGGCCGGCTCGGTCCGGTCGACGGCGTGCGGCGCTCAGATCCATCGACAATCAATGGCTGATACTGCTCTTCCATCTGACGTAATTCGTCCTCCCATGGGGTCCTGCCATCGACGCACTGCACCGTGAACTGTCCACGCAAGGAGGAAGCCGGGTCAGCGGACCAAACGACCTGGCAGATGGCTTTGTTGCGCCCGCGTTCCATCAGGATGAGATCACCAATGTTGAGGTCGCGCGAGCTGACCAGGCGCGCGCCTTGCGGATAGATATCGTAGGTGCAGGCCATTTCTGGCGCGCTACGGGCCTCCTGGCCGATCAGCGTCCAGCGCACCGGCAAGGCCAGATGAACAACCTTCGTCGTCAGCAGGCCATCTTCAAGTGACGGTTTTGGAATTCCTTCCACAGTCATTAAATCCTTCTCAAAAATTAGCAGTGCATGTACGGGTGGGCAATGTACGTGCGTAACCCGAAGGATGGTTACTTGAGGATCTTTCCCGCCGCAGATCCAGCCACTGAAGCGGCTTCGCGCGTGCAGGGGAATCTGTGCTTGCATGATTTCTTCTTCTCGTTGAAGATGAAACTAACCTCCTGGATCAATGATGAGATCTTCCGCGAAAGCGCCGTCAGGGCGTCCGCTGTCTGCGTCGGCAGCCAAACTGCGCCTGCTGAAGCGTCTGCGCTGCACCCTCAAGTATGAGAAGAAAGCATGGAGGCGTGGTGCGCACCTGGTAGCAGGAGTGGATGAGGTAGGACGCGGATCGCTGTTTGGCTGCGTCGTCGCCGCGGCGGTGATACTTGATCCGGCTTACCGGTTGCGCGGGCTGCGTGATTCCAAACTGCTGTTGCCCGAGCGTCGCGAAGTGCTGGCCGAGCGGATCCGCGAGCATGCGGTTGCATGGTCTGTGGCAGCGGTCGACGCTGCGCGCATCGATCAGATCAATATCTATCAGGCGTCACGGGTTGCCATGCGTGAAGCGGTACTAGGCCTTGCGCCTGCAGCGGATTATCTGTTGATCGACGCACTGAAGATCGATTGCGACCTGCCGCAAGACGCGATCATTCATGGCGATGCGCTTTCGGCGTCGATTGCAGCCGCATCAATCCTGGCGAAGGTAGAGCGCGACCGTATGATGCGCAAGTGGGACGCGGTGTTCCCTGAATACGGATTGGCTGCGCATAAGGGCTACAGCACGCCGAGGCATCTGGCAGCGCTGCGCGAGCTTGGCCCCACGCCGCTGCACCGGCAGTCGTTCGGGCCGGTGTGGCAGAATCCAGTACCGCAGGAGGTGTTTGCCTTCATGGATGAGGAAGAAGCGGAAGTACTTGCGTTGAAGATGTTGCGGGATAATTCTGGGAGTTTTCCACAGTGTTCCTGAAGGAACACTTTTCTTACAGATTTGTACATACATCTGTCCTAATTTCTGCAAGTACAGTAGAAAGAAGAGGTTATGAAGAGCGATAAGAGTGATCGCGGGTCACAATCGCGGAGAGGCAAGCGGCGCCCGGTGAATCGCCGGCGGCGCAAGGCGTTGGGACTTGCGGGCTTGACGCACGAGAATCTGCAAAACATGAAGATCGGCGATCTTTACCGTCCGCTGAAGAAGCCGGTTACCCTGCGGTTGGATGCTGATGTTCTCGCGTGGTTCAAGAAAGATGGACGGAGATACCAGACGCGTATCAATGCGGCCTTGCGGAAGGTGATGGAGAAAGAGATGAGGTAGTTGTTCCCGCGATCGGGGCCGCAATGCCACGTGTTGCGGAACTATGGCGTGGGTCACCAGCGGTTATTCCGTTGTTCAAGAGCGGACACCTGTTCCCGATATCGAACGTTCTGCAAGTTCATCAGGCTCGGTTTGGACTGGGACTAATGCGGATAGCGTGACCCACGAGGGCAAGCAAATTGCTACGCTATAAAGGTTTCGGCTTTATGGATCGTGGTTGATCGGGAGCAGGGATTATGCAGAGCTTGCTTCAGGATCTGCGCCATGGTTTTCGCTCGCTGCGCAAAAAGCCGGGATTCACGGCAATCGCGGTGTTGACCCTGGCGCTCGGTATCGGCGCCACCACTGCTATCTTCAGCATCCTGTACGCCGTAGTTCTTCGCCCCCTTCCGTTCGCACACCCCGAGCAGTTGGTCATGCTTTGGCGGAAGGACCAACACTTCGCCAGTGACTCGGTCTCCGGCCCTGACTTCCTCGATTGGTCGCGGCAGTCCGATGTCTTTTCTGCGCTCGCGGCGGGAGCGATTTACGATCCGGCCCTCACGGCCACCGGCGGAGCCGAACATCTCTACGGAATCCAGGTCACGCCTGACTTCTTCAAAGTCCTGGGAGTCAACGTCGCGCAGGGTCGCACTTTCCTGTCCGGAGAAGATCAACTCGGCAAGAACCACGTCGTCGTGGTGGGTAAGGGATTCTGGACCTGGGGACCCGGTAGCAGTCTGACGAGCCTGGGAAAGACCCTCACTCTGGATGGGGAGAAATTCACGATCATCGGGATCATGCCTGAGGAATTTCGCTTTCCTCAGATCTGGGGCATCACCGATCCCGAGATATATGTGCCGGTGCCGATCGAGCATCTGCAGAAAGAACGCGGCCACAATTTGCTCTGGGTCATCGGCAGGCTGAAACCCGGCGTCACACCTGCACAAGCCCAGGCACAGATGTCGGCCATCGCTCATCGACTTGCGGAGCAATATCCGGAATTCGACGCTGGTACGGACATACTTGTCCAGCCGCTGCATGAAGAGGTCGAACGCAACACACGCGGCGTGTTGGTCATCTTGCTTAGTGCCGTTGGATTTTTGCTGATGATTGCCTGCGCGAACGTCGCCAATATGCTTCTGGCGCAGACTACTGGCCGCTACCGCGAGATTGCCATCCGACTGGCGGTGGGTGCCGGACGCCGGCGCGTGATTCGCCAGTTGCTGACGGAGAGCGTTTTGCTTGGGTGGGTTGGGGGTGTGGCTGGAGTTCTGCTGTCCATTTGGCTAAAAGACGTGCTGGTTTCGTTCAGTCCACAGGGTTCTCTCCCCCAAACGAACCCAATTGTTATCAATTCGTGGGTTCTGGCTTTTGCCACAGGGATCTCGGTAGTAAGCGGAATCGTCTTCGGTGTTGCGCCGGCAATTCAGGCTACAAGAACCGATGTTGAGCGGGCGCTGAAGGAAGGCAACCGATGGGCTGGCGGTGGCAGCGGGGCGCGCCGTTTGCGGGACGGCCTGGTGAGTTGCGAGGTGGCATTGGCCCTCGTGCTCCTAGTGGGCGGCGGGCTGATGATCCGCAGTCTGATAACAATGCTAGGCGTTGATCCCGGGTTCAATCCACGGAACGTCTTGACGATGCAGATGACGCTGGCCGAATCGAAATACCCGAAGCCCGAGCAGCGCGCAGGGTTTTATCAACGTGTTTTAGACCGCATCCAGTCTCTTCCGGGCGTAGAAAGTGGAGCATTTTACCAGTGTTGCAGTGGCGAAAAAGTCGCTCCCGAGGGCAAGCCAGTGACAGCCTCCGCGATCACTGGGGCGCCAGTGGCACTACACCTTGCTGCGACTCCCGATTTTTTTCAGGTGCTGCAGGTTCCTCTGCTTCGCGGCAGAAGCTTTACTGCGTCGGATTATTCATCGGAGCCCAGAGTGGCCATCATCAATACCTCTATGGCACACCTCCTTTGGCCCGGACAGGACCCGATCGGACGGCGATTTACAGCAAGCGTTCCGCCCAAGTGGCTCGAGATTGTCGGTGTAATCGGTGATATCCGATGGTGGAGTTCAGACGATGCGATGCCGCAGTTCTATCTTCCAGAAATCAGTAAATGGATGAATTTCGTGGTTCGAACCTCAAGTGAGCCCGCCGGCTCGATCAAGTCGATTCGAGCGGAGGTCGCGCAGATTGATCCGGACGTTCCTGTTTTCGAGATTCAAACTATGGAGGAAGCGCGTGCGTATGACTCGGCCGGCTTGCGGGGCATCGCGGTCGTGTTGACGGCATTTGCGTTAATTGCAGCACTGCTGGCGGCAGCCGGAATTTACGCCGTGGTTTCCTACTGGGTGAGTCAACGCAATCATGAGATCGGGGTCCGGTTGGCACTCGGAGCCCGACATGGCGACGTCTTTCGCCAAGTTGTTGGAGAAGGGATGCGTCCCGTCCTGGTCGGGATCGTGATCGGGATCGCGGCGGCTCTTGCTTTGGCTCGGCTGATCGCAAGCATGATTTATGGCGTAGGACCTTCCGATCCTCTGACGCTTGTGACGGTTGCGCTATTGCTGCTTGCGGTCGCGGCTGCGGCAAGCTTCATACCGGCGAGACGGGCTACCCGGGTTGATCCCATGGTCGCGCTCCGGTACGAATAGGTCGTCGATCGGTTCAGCGCATTATCAGATCAGCGCCACTTCATGGGCGGTGCAGATTCGCCTATAGGGATCCTTCGACTCCGTGGTGGCTTCGCGCTGCTCAGCCCACCACTCCGCTCAGGATGATAACTCGGAAAGCACTCCAAGCGTGCGCAGGGTCACTGACGGGTTTTTCCCAAAATAATAGAAAGTCTGCGGGAGCAACTTCTTATGAAACGATGCCTCGCAGGGGTAGGTCTATTTGTCTTTTCTTACTGCAGTTTGACGTTGGCGCAGGACGCGACGATGTTCCGCGGGAACCTGCAGCACACGGGTGTCTACAACGCGGCTGGCGTGCCCAAGTTCAACGCTATCAAATGGAAATTTCATACGGGCGGTCGGGTAATTGGGTCGCCGGCGATCGTGAAGGGGATGGTCTTTGTGGGCAGCACGGATGGGAATTTTTATGCGATCGACGCCGATTCGGGAACGCAGAAGTGGAAATTTACGACCAAGGCGTGGGAGGTCTCCTCGGCAGCGATCGATTCGGGAGTGGCGTATTTCCTGAGCTATGACGGCAATTTCTATGCGCTGGACGCGGCCACGGGACTGTTGAAATGGAAGTTCAAGACGGAAGGCGAGAGGCATTACGCGGGCACACATCTGCACTACCTGCAGCCGGCCACTGAGAGCATGCCGGATCCGTGGGATTTCTATTTGTCCTCTCCGGCGGTATGGAGCGGAACCGTGTATTTCGGGAGCAGCGATGGCAATGTGTATGCCCTCGATGCGCTCTCGGGCGCAATGAAATGGAAGTTCAAGACGGGAGATGTGGTTCACTCTTCGCCGGCGATTGCCGACGGGACTCTGTATGTCGGAAGTTGGGACCGGAATCTTTACGCGATTGATGCGGCGATCGGGAAAGAGAAGTGGCGTTTCAAGACTGGAGACGATCCGGACGCTCACAACCACATTGGAATTCAGTCGTCCCCGGCGGTGGTGGATGGCGTGGTCTACTTCGGATCGCGCGACGCCTACGCGTATGCCGTCGATGCTGCAACCGGACAGCAACTCTGGAAGTTTTCTACCGATGGCTCCTGGGTAAACAACTCCATGGTCGTGCAGAACGGGAAGGCATATTTCGGGACGTCGATTCCGGGAATAATGCATGCCGTGGATGCGAAGACGGGCAAAGTTGTCTTTGATTTGCCGACTGGTACGCCTGTGTTTGCATCGATGGCGTTGGCTGGGGACACGCTCTATCTCGGGAATTTCGGTGGAAAGCTGACGGCGATCGATCTGAAGACGCAGAAACCGGCGTGGGTTTTTGACAGCGATGGCGCGAAGCAGAATGCCGGTCCCATGACGAATGCCGATGGGAGCATCAAGTTTGAGACGGTGTTCGCTTCTTCGAACCTTTATTACGAAGACATGGTGCTGGCAGTGCACAAACTGTTCACGATGGGGACGATTTTGTCTTCTCCGGTCGTCGTGGGGGACACGGTGTACTTCGGCAGTACCGATGGGAATCTGTATGCAGTGCAGTAAGAGAGGGAGAGCTTTGCTACTCGAAACGAAAATCCCCACTTCTGGCAAAATCGGCCAGAAGTGGTGCACCCTTGGGTTTGCTTTTTTTCTGATCTTGTTTCTTGTCTCCGGCATGGCGCCTGCTGAGGAAAAGCCTATTCCTGTTTCTTATGACCTGAAAGTCACGATTGAGCCATCGCAGGGGTCGATTGCGGTGCACGGAAACATCAGGGTGCCTGTGGGGGAAGAGGCCACGACGCTGCAGTTCGGGCTGCATGAGACGTTTGCGATCACGAAGCTGCTGGTCAACGGACGGAGCGCCAAGTTTTCTTTTCAGCCCGGAGACGGGGGTCCGATTTTTCCGGCGACCAGGAAGGTAACTGTAAGTCTGCCGTCGCATGTTCCCGCGGGGGCTTTTCAGGTGGAAATCGAGTACGGCGGGAGATTGAGGGAAATCCCGGAGTTTGGAACCTTCCCTGATCAGAAGCAGGCGATGGATGATCAGATCAATTCGCGTCTGGTGGAGTTGGCGAATTATTCGTCGTGGTATCCGCAATTCTTCGTGTACGGACGGCCGATTGAAATTGCACTCGAGGTCTCGTTGCCCAAGACATGGATCGCTATCTGCTCGGGAAGAAAGCTCGACGAACGGGAAGATGGTGGAAGGACTGTGACGCGGTGGTCGTCTGCCGTGGATACCGACATCCTGATCACGGCTGCGCCGAATTTCAAGGGCAAGGTGATCCCGCTGGCGGACGGTCAGATCGCGATCTACGACACGCAATTGCCGGAGGAGTTCATTGACCGGGATGGCGGCGAGATCGAAGGTGTGATGAACCTTCTGATACAAGGGCTCGGCAGCACGACCATTCCGTCTGGAGTGGTGAAGCATGTGTTTTCCCCCATGCGCAAGGGACAGGGGAGAGCGGGAATTGCGCGGCCGGGGATGATCGTGACCTCCGAGGGGCGGGTGCTGGAGGAACTGGCGACGGATCCGAAGTTTTCGCTGTTGCAGGACCTGGCGCACGAGATCGGGCACTTCTGGTGGAACTTCGGGGCGGGCCAGGGAGACTGGATCAACGAAGCGTTCGCGGAATACACCTCAGCTTTTGCGGTCCGGCAAATGGTATCGGAGGAGCAGTTCCAGAAAGTGCTTGAGCGCTATCGCGGCGAAGTGCGCGAGTTGCCGGCGGATGCTCCGGCGCTGGCCAGGGTACCGTTCGATGGGTCGGGATTTGTGGTCCGGTACTACAAGGGATCGCTTATGCTGGAGGCGATCCGGCAGGCGATGGGCGATGGGGCATTCGGCGGCGCGATCCGCGGATTTTTTCAGACGTACAAGGGGCAGTCCATCGGGACAGCGGAGTTCCGCAGCTTCTGGAAGGAGAAACTGGGGGAGAAGCGAGATCTGATCGACTTGTGGCTGGATTCAGGGGGAGGACTGCCTAAGGCCCCTTAGGGAGTGTCTCGGCCTGTAATCGTGCGCCGCCTTGGGGCTAAGATGTGCTTTGTGTCAGCGTAAAGTGGTCACTGAACGGACGTTCTACAACGCGCGTTACACTCCAACCTGCCTCTTGCACCAGCGCTTTGAAAACAGGCAAGCCGCGAAGGTGCAAGGCAGCACCGCCAGTCTGGTGGAGCAGGCGAGTTGCCTCATCTGCTCGAGTTACTGATCCAACTACCGCAAACACTGATTCCGACTGTCTGAGCGCTCTTAGGTTTGAGAGGATTTCCTGATCTGACCCGTATTCGAACAGGCCTCCTTCTGAAGAGCAAATCGCAAGCGCGTTCGAACTCCGCAAGTCGCGCAGCAGGGATTGCAGACCGTCGGCTTTCGCCCAGTCGTAGCGGATATGGCGGAACGTGCAGCTTAGATGGTCGAGCGGACCTCCGTCCTGCAACAACGTTTTGAGAGCGGCTTCGCCGAACTTTGGTCCGGCGTCGTCAAGATCGAGGACTTCGATCGTGAACTTCCGTGCGGCGAGCGCGCTTGGAGATTCCTGGCTGAGGAGAATCAGAGCATTCAGGCTGTCGATCGCCGGGCCGCCCGCAATATTCAGGAGATGCACTGGGCGCAGACGATCGCGGGACAAGGCATCGCTGAGACAATCCGCCAGCATTTGAGCGACGTCCTGGAGTCTCAGCCGCACCCCGAGGGAGGGCAGAGAGGCGGCGATCTTCCTATCTATAGGCCTCGCGTATGCGCAGCCGAGCATCTCGGGACCGAGCTTCAACAGATACGTGTCCATGCCAGCCATGAAGCTGCCCTTGCTTTGCCGGATACCACGGGCGAGGACTGATCCCCGAAGCATGAAGCGGAGAAGTGGAGCTCGAATCAGCTTAGGGACCAGTTGCAGTTGCCGCGTTTCCTTGACGAATGCCTGGACACGTTCTTGTTGCTCCGCGACGGTCACGGATAATGCGAAAGCAGGGTTCGTCACGTCCACGATCGGCAGTTCGAACCCATCCGGCGTTACCGCATAGTGGACTCCGGGCCTCTTCTTCGCTTCCAGTAGCGGACTCATGGTTGCCAATCCTGCTGTCAACCTCCGAAAGGCGATCTTTCTCCTTGGATGCACACTGTCGATGGCAGTCGCAGCAAGATAAATGTGTCGGAGAGAGGCGGGGGATTGCGGACGTGCTCCCAGTGACTCTCCACGCCGAGACTCAAGAGTCGAGTGGACAATGGTCCCCAATGTGTCTGGCAAACAAAACGGGCGGTGCTTGCGCACCGCCCCAGTACAACTGCGCCCTTGATAGAGCCTTCGCTCTTATCGAGGGCCCCCCGGAGTTTTCCGGGTTTTCGGCCGACAACTAGCGAGAGGATACTTTCTTTCCCACACTGGAGGTTGTGAGAACGCCTTGGTTGCCGCCGACCGTGGTGACTACGGTATCGATCTCCTTGCCGCTGTTGACTACGACGAAGTTGGTGACGACCGGCGGGCGGTTGTCGGTGAAGACAATCGTGAAGGTGCCGGTGCAGTTTGAGTTCACGGTATAGGTTCCGTTGGCGGGTGTGTGGGAGAAGTCAGCGACAACAACACCATCGATGACCACCGTGTCAATCTGGGTGAAGTTGCCATCACCGTCGAACTCAGCCATGGCAACACCCTTTTGAGGCCCGATGGGGCCATTTCCGGCGAGTTTCGTGCCTTCGATGGTGAATCCGTAGCTGCCGAAGAGCAGGCGATTGTTGCAGCTCTCTCCGGCGAACGCCGATCCTAGAGCCCCGAATAGGGTCAAGGCTAGTGCGATCGCGAGCAATTTTCTAGTCATACCAGTCTTCTCCTGACGTCATTCTGAATTTTCTTGCGGCCGATGCCTGCCCGTCGACTACCGATTCCCCCACTTTCGGTTCGAGCGCTGTGGCAGAGCGTGCACACTTTTCCCTTTCCCACTCTCGAGGTCAAGGGACGGCGGATAATCCGTTTCTGATCTAGTAACCAGAAGCGGGAGAACAGGTTAGCGTTCTTCCTGAACTGCGATGAGTGGGATAAAATGAACACCCCCTGGGAGGCGCATGGCTTCCGCCGGTTCGAACCGCCGCATAAGTACTGGGCTTTATGACATCGACTTAGGCTGTCCGGAATTGCGCAAGGGCGGCGTTCGGGTACCTCTTCAGGAGCAGCCATTCCGGGTACTGTCACTGCTGCTGGAGCATCCGGGGGAAGTGGTCACGCGGGAAGAGCTGCAGACCCGACTGTGGCCGGCCGACACCTACGTTGCCTTCGATGAGGGTATCAACACAGCCATCCGCAAGTTGCGGGCGGCGTTTGGAGACTCGGCGGATAATCCCAGGTTCATCGAGACGTTGCCCCGGCGTGGGTATCGGTTCATCGCTCCAGTCAACGAAGTGCCCAGACCCGAGGTCGCCAGGGGGATGGGCGTCGAACCGACCACCAAGATGACAGACGTCTCCTCTCCGGCGGAAGTCCACAGAGAGGCAACAGAACGAGAGAGTCATCACACTTCGTCTGAATCAAGAATTCGTCCGCGCACCTGGAAGTTTTTAACGGGCGCTGCGTTGGGGATGCTTCTGGTTGCGGCGGGCGCTATCTACTTTGCACGCAGCAGTGGGCCCACGACTGCGGTTCCGACCAGGCGCATCATGCTTGCGATCCTACCCTTCCAGAACTTGAGCAACGATCCGAATGAGGAATACTTCAGCGATGGGCTTACCGAAGAGACGATTACCGATCTCGGAGAGCTCAGCCCTGAGCAATTGGGCGTCATAGCGCGGACATCGGCTATGGCGTACAAGCGCACCGACAAGACTGTGAGCCAGATCGGGCGCGAACTAGGGGTCGATTACATCCTGGAGGGCAGCGTGCGCCGCGAAGGGGGAAGGGCGCGAGTGAGTGCGCAGTTGATCCGGGTGAGTGATCAGACACATTTGTGGGCACAGACCTATGACCGGGAGCTGCACAGCGTACTTGAGATCGAAAACGATCTGGGACAGGCAATTGCGCGGGAGGTGCAGGCCAGCCTGACGCCGCAGAGACAAAGCGCGTTGGCCCGGCAGCGCCATGTCGACCCTGAGGCCTATGACCTGTATCTCAGAGGGCGGTACTACTGGAATGAAAGAACGCCCTCTGGGATTAAGGAAAGCATTGAATATTTCCAAAGGGCGACGGCGAAGGATCCCGATTTCGCTCTGGCGTACGCGGGGTTGGCGGACGCTTACAACATCAGCAATATTGTCGGGCTCTATTCGCCGAAAGAAAGCCTGCCGCATTCCGCAGAGGCAGCGAAGAGAGCGATCGAACTCGATCCTTCTCTGGCGGAGCCGCATGCGGCGCTGGGCATGGAGAAGTCACACTACGAGTTTGATTTTCCGGGGGCGGAAAAGGAATTTCGGAAGGCGTTGGAACTAAACCCCAACTCCGCATACGCCCATCTTTTTTATTCCAATTGTTACCTGTTGCCCATGGGGCGCGAGGCCGAGGCCGTAGCGGAGAACCAGAAGGCGCTGACGCTCGATCCGTTGTCCTTGCCCATTAACAACTTCATGGCCGTGACTTACGGGTTTCTTGGGGACTATGAGAGATCCTACAAACAGTTTCAACACACGATCGAAATGGATCCGAGATTTCCGCTGGCGCATGCCTATTTTGCCGGCCTTCTGTTCCCCATGGGTAAGTTTGACGAGGCAATCGAAGAGAATGAAAAAGCAGCAGTGTTGATGGGAGAAAGCCCGGAGAAAGCGGCGGCCGACGCGGCGGAGATGCGCGCCACATTCAAAAGCGGCGGAGAGAAGGGATTGTGGCAGCTCGATCTCGAGAGGACCTTGCGGCAGTTTCGAGGCAAGGATCAATCTGTGCTCGCCAGTAGTCTGGCGGCCGCCTACGCGCGGACGGGAGAGTTGGACAAGGCTTTCGAGTGGTTAGACAAGGCCTACGACGAGCGCGATGGCCAGGATATCACTCTTGTGAAGTACGACCCATCGTACAAGAATTTGCGCGCAGATCCGAGGTATGCGGCGTTTCAGAAGCGAATGGGTTTGCCGCCGTAGGTTATGAATCTTGACTTGCTCGAGCTGCTGCCGAGCTATTTGCAACGCGAGTTCTGTCGCTCCCGAGATGCCTTACTTTTTGTTAGGCTACCCAGCCGTGGCGGAGAGTGGAATCGGGGCGACCGCTCACTGCTGGAGCTGCTGATTCAGCTCGTTTAGCAGTTGTGTGTTCTTTTGCAGCGAGCGTTGCAGGATCTTAGCCTGGTGCTCTGCCTCGGGCCAATCCTGCTTTTCGATGGCTTCGGTGAGACCCGGGAGTTCCAGGTGCGCGTATGTGTAACGCGCGCCATAGAGGATGTGTTTGAACCATGGGCGTCCCGGGATGCCGTCTCGGTTGAGCCAGTTGCGCTCGGTCTGCATCATGCCGTGGTTGAGAGTGGCCGCGAGTTTGGGATCGATTGGACCAGAAGCGAGCTTGCGAGCCACTGCGTCATTGAGTTTCCTCCCAGCAGACTCGAAGGCGTCAATGGCATCGAGCACGGGTTTAAAATCTGGCAACTGTCGAGCTTCGCTCGACCGGACAGCCGAGGGTGGCTGTCCCCCCATGTTCTTCTCATTGGCTTTCGCGAGGTCGTTGACGAACTGCCGGATATTGCCCGCATACGTAGCGAAATCGAACGGAAGCAGGTCAGCATTCGCGAGACGGAGTGCGGTGACTCCCCACAACTGGGACATCAGCGTGTGGTACTTGTAGCCAGGGTCGCCGAAGTGGTTCATCCAGAAAAAATCGTCATAGGCTGAGTGGTAGACTCCGTAGTCGCCTTCGAATCCCAGCCCCAGCACCGGCATGCCGATGAAGTTGAGGAATACGGTGTGATCGCTGCCGCTGCCAATGCGGGTGTCGGCGAGGGTTTCGTTGACCACACCGGACGAACTGAACTGGCTCGATTGCGCGCCTGCCTTTCTCTCGCGCTCAACCATTTGTTTCCAGGCGTCGTAGAGAGTCTTGCCCGAGGGATCTTGCAAGCTGCGAGTGGTTTCTTCCAGCATGGGGGCGAGGGAAGCGACGGCTTGTCCGTGAAAGTCGGGGCCGGAAGTGGCCTCATCGACGTTGATGTAGGCGACAGCTTTGGATCGGAGTTCGTCGGCGAATTGCTCTCCCCATTCGGTGGAGCCCGTAAGGCCGACTTCTTCACCGTCCCAGCTGCAGATCACGAAAGTGCGACGCGGACGCAGGCCCTGTTTTTTTAGTTCGCTGAGAGCGCGGGTCATTTCCATCATGCTGGCCGTGCCGCTGGACGGATCGACACCGCCAAAAACCCAGGCGTCACGGTGATTGCCCATCACGACCCATTCATCGGGCAACTCGGAGCCGCGGATGCGGCCTTCGACCACGTAATAAGGTTGGACGCCGTTCTCCATTTCGATTTTGAGATGGGCTTTCACGCGCTCGCCGCCGAGGTGATATTCGAAGGGCAGTCCGCCTTGCCAGTCCTTGGGGGCGAGCGGGCCGTCCATGTTCTCAAGCAGCGGTTTGGCGTCGTGCCAGCTCAGCGGGAGCGCCATGATCTTCGGCGCCGAGACTGCTTCTTCGATTGGAATCCGCCTTGCGCCGGGAACTGAGGCCCACCCTGGCGTCTGCGGGTCGCCGGGAACCATGAAGTCGTAAGTGATGGCTCCGCGCTGGATGTGATACTCGGGGCCCCAAGGACCGTCGGGATCGACTTTACCTTTTTTGTAGCCGTCCTCTTGCGGATCGCTGTAGACGAGCATTGCGGCCGCGCCTTCACGCTGCGCGGTGAGCGCCTTGAATCCACGATAGCTGTAGGGATTTGAGTAGCGGACCAGGACGATCTTTCCTTTGACACTAATACCGTGCTTGCGCAGGAGATCGTAGTCTTCGGGATTGCCGCTGTGGGCATAGATCACTGGGGCCGTGACTTCTCCGGAGATCGACATGCCCAACCACGCGCCACTGATGCCGGGTTTCCTGGTGTCGTCATCGCCGGGGAGTGGAGTCTCCTGGAGCAGAGCCTGATAGCGCGTGGGGGCGATCATTTCGAGCGTCGCTGATTTTGGATTTGTGCCGTAGACGTCGTAGCGATGAATGACCACATCCTCAAGTCCCTGCTTCTTCCATTCGGCGGCGATGTATTCAGCGAGCTCGTTATTGCGCTTGGATCCGGCGACGTGCGGTTCCTCGGTGAAGACGCGGTGCTGGCGCCGCTCTTCGTCAGGGGTGGGAATGGATTTGAATTTGTTCTCGATTTCGACTTCATGAGTGGTGGAGGCGGGAGTGAAGCCGAGAATGGATTGAGCATTGGCATTAATCAGCAAAGGCAGAATGACTGAAACGTTGCGGATGAAGTTCATGGGCGGAGCGATTGTATCGCACGCGGCAGGAGCGACATCCTGCCGCAAAAATTACACAGGTCCTCCGGCAGGTAGACTTCGCCTGCCTCAGGATGACAATTTTTACTTTGCTTTCAGGATCTCGGCAAGTAGATCGGGCCTCGATTCGTCCCGTACCAGGTGCGGATACTTTTCGCCATCATGGTAGTCGAGTTTGTACGTTTTGTAGTAATCGGCATTCTCAACCAGCAGGTCGACTGTGGCGCTGACAGCCTTTGCGGCTTTAATCGCGTCACGCAGGATTTCTGGCGTGAAGCGACGGCCATTCACCGCCACGACTTTCATGCCAGGGCCAATGCCCGCCTTGGCGGCGGTCTCGCCTTCAATCGCGTCGGCGATGCCGCCGTCGTCGCGCAGGTTTAGCCCAAGAGCCAATCCTGCGGGCACAAAGCGGTAGGCACTCGCCTGGGCGTTCAACATCTCGGACGGCGTGTCGTCATAGACCAGTTTCCAGCCGCTACCTTCGATGCCGCCCAACGGCGCGCCGGGACCATGATTCGTCAGGCGTTCGGTCCAGAAGCCGCGCCAGTCGTGAGCGACCACCTGGTTCAGCGCGTTCACAACATCGTCGAAGGTATAGGTCTTCAGTGCAGGGCCGCTGCTGGGGGCGCCATGGAACAGATGGCAGAAGTCGTCGATGGACTTCTTGCCTTTGGTCTGTTGACGAATGATGACATCGACCCATAGCCAGTTCAGAGTGTCCTCGTTGTAGAAGTCGGTGCCACGTCGCCACGAGTACCAGGCCTGCGAGGAGAAGTAGAGCTGTGGAGCAGCATCAGCAGTATCTTGCAGGTTGCGCCATTGCCGGCCGGGGAGATGATCCAGTGCGGCCGCGGTCAGCGCGAGGTCGTCTCGATCCTGAGCCGCGCTCAGCAAACCGCTACGTGCGGTGAGCACGAATCCCAGATAGTTGGTCAGACCTTCATAGACCCAGAGCAAGTCACCTTGCATGGGCTGTTGGTAGTCAGGTGTGGCTAGACCGACGGGACGCCGGTATTTGCCGTTCCAGCTATGCACATATTCGTGGGGCAGAAGCCCGGAAGCCAATTTGCGAAGAGTGTCGTCCACCATTGCGCGTTCATCGACGCGGCTGTCATCGGATTCATGGTGCTCCAATCCGAAGTGGGCGACGTGATCGCTGAGCGTATAGAGAAAGTGGTAGTCGCGGTAGTGATGCGCGCCAAAGAGCTTTTGAGCTTGATCGACCAGATTCTTGTATTGATCCCAGACCTGTTGCGGCGCTTCGAGCGCGGCGGCGCTGTCGGCGGCGATATCCATTTCCGTGAGCGGGTCCTGGGCCAGAGGAACGACTTTCAGGAATTCTCCTGTGATGACCGGCGAATCGACCAGCGTCGTCAGCGAAACCGTGGCGAAGTGGATTTCATTCCCGCTCTGGTTGGTAACAGGGAGCGGCGTACCGAACTTCCATCCGTCGGGAATCTTCAGCGATGCTGTGTAACTGATGTCGTCGGATTTGTAGCCCTTGGGATAGAGCAGCACCTGATTCCAACTGATGACTGCGAGCTTGGCGGTGGCGGAAGAGCCGGCGGAGAATCCGCCTTCGAAGGTGGCGGGAGAAAGAAAATCGAGATCGGCTTGGACTTCTGAGACTCCCTCAGGAACCTCGACGTGAATGGTGAAGCCATCGAGCGTATCGCGACGCCATTTCAATGTCTGGCCATTGGCTTTAAAGAACAATCCGGCCAGATCGACGACCGGGCCATCTGGGGCATGCTCGCCGGGAATCCACTTGGGATAGTAGAGGGTGAGGTCTCCGGAACCGGCAGGAATCTGGAGCGTCGCATGAAAGATTTTGCGGGGAGCGGTCGTGGCATCGACGGAGATCGTGACATTGGGCGTGGCGACGGCGAAACTGGCAAATGCAAGTGCGACGACACAGAGTAATCCCGGAACTCTCGAGAGTCGCATTCGGTTCAGACCCCTTTGTTTTGTGAACTGATTTCCATCAAAAGCGAACTAAGCACTATAACAGCTGTGGGCGACAATTATAGACAAGGGCTCTTGGGTTGCGAACGGGTACACGGACGGACGAATTGCAAACGCTTGCCGCAGAGCTCGGCTAAGAAAAGCCGCCGAGGACGCGGAGAGAAGCTTGTTGATTTCTACTGTGCTGGCTGCTGGTATCATTCCGCTGCATGTCGCGGCGGGGAAAGTTCATCACGTTCGAAGGGCTGGATGGAACCGGCAAGAGCACGCAAATGCGGAAGCTCGGGGCGGCGTTACGCGACGCGGGATACAAGGTCGTCGAGACGCGCGAGCCTGGTGGGACTCCGACCGCGGAGAAGATCCGCAAGGTGTTGCTGGATTCGGGTACGGCGGGTTTAGCGCCACTGGCTGAGATGGCGTTGATGTTCGCGTCCCGTGCGCAGCATATCGCAGAGGTGATCGAACCCGGGCTGGCATCGGGTGCCATTGTTCTCTGCGACCGTTTTACCGATTCCACCGAGGCTTACCAGGGAAGCGGACGGCGGCTCGGCAGCGAGCCGGTGCGGGAGTTGCATCGGGTGCTGTGCGGCGATCTTCAGCCCGATTTGACCATCCTGATGGATTCGAACCCGCAGGCTAGTGTGAGTCGGGCCCGGAGAAGGAATCGGCGCGCTTCAAAAACCTCCAGCCGCAGCCACGATGAAAACCGGTTTGAGCAGGAGAGCCGGTCATTTTTCGTCCGCGTCCGCGAGGGCTACCTGGCCATTGCGAAACGCGATCCGGATCGCGTGGTGATCGTCGATGCCAGTGGAACGCCGGAGCAGACGCACCAAAAAATCGTTGATATTGTTTCGAACAAACTGCCGTTACACGGGTCGAGTCACCGACAGCGAATTCCATGACCTTCGGGAAGCTGCAGTGGATGTTTCCGATCGCGGTGACGTTGCACAACGCGGAAGAAGCGATCTGGATGCCCCGGTGGGATCTGCGGCATGCAGCGCAACTGCCGGCGCATCCGCCTGGAGCGCTGGAGATCAGGGTGGTGTTGGTCGTGATCACTCTCGTGGCTTTTGGGGTTGCATATCTGTCCGTACAGCGGGGTCCCGAATCCATCTGGGCTTATCTGACATTCGGCTACTTCGTGACGATGCTGGCCAATGTCTTCGTTCCTCACGTGCCGGCGGCAATTCTATTTGGTGGATATGCGCCGGGGATTGTGACGGCGGTGCTGATCAACCTTCCCCTGATGACGATTCTTGCTGTGGGTGCGGTACGCGAGCGCTGGGTTTCCGGGTGGAAAGCAGTTGCGTTTGGAGCGATGGTTCCAGTGATAGCCCTTGGCGCGATTGTGGGGTGGTTAGTCGCGCACCATTAAAGCTGACTTCAGGCGCTGAGGCGCAGTATCTTCAACCACCTTAAAGGCACGACTGAAGTCGTGCTCCTTCCCGGTTCCATCCTTCCAATGTTCCTCGTTCTCCGTGCCTCCGCGTCTCTGTGGTAGATTTCTCATTTGCATGCCCTTTTCTGATTTTCACGGCAATTCCGCAGTCGTCCATCGTCTGCGCGAGATGATGTCGCGCGAACATCTGCCGCATGCTCTGGTGCTGGCCGGAGGGCGCGGCGCGGGCAAGTACACGCTCGCGCTGATGCTGGCGCAGGCGCTGAATTGCCTGAATCCCCCTAAGAAAGGTCTGAGGGACTTTTGTGGAATCTGCGCAAACTGCACTCGTATTGCGCAGCCCTGTAACCTGGATGCGCGGTTTGCGGAGGCGGTGGAGGCCCGGGAGAACCTGCGCGAAACGGACAAGAAAGAAACGCGGATTTTTGTGCAGACACACCCGGATGTGCTCGTCATCCCGCCCGATCCACCGCAGATGATGATCAAAGTCGACCAGGTGCGGCGCGTGATCGAGACGATCTATTACCGGCCGGCCGAGGGGCGGGAGAAGGTATACATCTTTACTGACTCGGCATTCATGAAAGAGGCTGCGAATTCTCTGCTCAAGGTGCTTGAGGAGCCGCCGGAGTTCGCGACGATCTTCCTGTTGACCGAGAATCCGGGAGAACTGTTGCCGACGATCCGTTCGCGATCAATGACGTTCACCCTGGGCGCCTTGACCGGAGAGGAGATCGAAAAAGATCTGGAGAAATATCATCCTGAGTGGAAGCCGGCGCAGCGGACGCTGGTAGCACGTTTGTGCGATGGCGCGGTTGGACGGGCGCGCGGATTCAATCTTGAGGCCTACACAGTTGCCCGCCAGCATGCCTTGGTCATTTTGAACTCAGCGCTGCGCAGCGGCGATCACAGTGAGCTGTTCAAGATTACCGAGTCGTATCGTCCGGGGGCGGAGGGGCGCGAGAAGACTGAAGGACTGATCCAGACGCTGTATTCTTTGCTGCGCGATCTGATGTTTATCGATTCCGGTACGCCGGACCTGATCCGCAACACCGACATTGCGCCGGAATTGAAGCGGATGGCCGAGTCGGCCGATTTCGAATGGATTACGGCTGCATCGGATCGACTGGCCGAAGTCGAGCGCGGGATGCGAAGAAATCTGCTGCGGTCGTTGTCGCTGGATGCGTTCGCGGCGTGGCTGGAGAAGTAGCGTTCGCGGGCCGGCGATTGCCTTGTCAAAGTCACACCGACCTGGCGACAGTGTAACTGCCACCTCGCCTCCGAACCTTTATTACGTGCCGAAGGCAACAGACTGGAAATTTTCGCGACATATGCAAGGGGCCGATCCCTTTCGCTCCGCCTGTCCTCAAATTTCTGTTACTGACATTGGCGATTTCCAACTGACTACCAAGTTCACTCGGTTTGTAGATCAACTCTAAGGCGGTGCTCTTCTTGAAAGACAAAAAGAGCTGCAGAAACCTCCAGTGACCCACATCACAGATATCGATTCCTTGAGGAAAGGACAGTAGAATGTACAAGTCGGCTGACCCGCAAGAACATCTTGAGCCACGCGAGCCCCATCAGCGAGCAGTTGCAGACGGCACCGTCAAATCCTGTGGCGCGTTGGATTCCTGTCGTCGAATGGCTTACCTCCTACGACCGTCTCTGGCTCCGCGGCGATCTGATCGCCGGCCTCACCGCCGCCGCGGTCGTCGTCCCGCAAGCGATCGCCTATGCCGCCATCGCCGACCTTCCGCTGGTCGCGGGCCTGTACACCGCACTCATCCCCTTAGTCGTCTATGCAGTCTTCGGCACGTCCCGTGTGCTCAGCGTCACGACCACCTCGACCATCGCCATTCTGACCGCAAGCGCCCTCAAACAAACCGTCCCCAACGCCTCTGACGACACCCTGATCATCGCTGCCACAACGTTATCTTGCCTTGTCGGGGTGACTCTCCTTGTTGCGTCCGCCTTGCGGCTGGGCGCTGTCGCCAACTTGATCTCTGAATCAGTACTGATTGGTTTCAAAGCGGGCGTAGGACTCACCATCGTGGTCGATCAGTTCCCGAAATTGCTCGGGATCACATTTGTCAAGGGCCACTTCTTCCACAACGTTTTTTCGATCATCGATCACATCCCACAAGCTTCCGTTCCCACTGTGATCTTCGCTCTGGCAATGCTGGCACTCCAATTGGGCTTGCAACGCTTCTTGCCGCGCATACCTGCGTCCCTCGTGACCGTCGCCACTGGCATTACGCTTTCTTTTTTCTTTGGACTCAAAGCCCACGGCATCGCGTTAGTCGGCGACGTGAAGGGTGGATTGCCCCCGTTCGTCATGCCGGCATTCACGCTAGCCGAACAACTCTGGCCCGCCGCGCTTGGCATCGCGCTGATGAGCTTCGTCGAGACCATCGCCGCCGGTCAGGCCTTCCGCGATCCCGACGAGTCCCGTCCCCAGCCCAATCAGGAACTCCTTGCCATCGGCTTGAGCAATCTGATCGGCAGTTGCTTCCGCAATTTTCCTTCGGGTGGAGGCACGTCACAAACTGCCGTGAACCGTCGCGCCGGAGCCCGGACGCAAATCGCCGGGCTAGTGACCGCTGCCGTAGTCGTCGCCGTCCTCTTCTTTCTAGCGCCCCTCGTCCACCTCATGCCACAAGCCGCGCTGGCCGTGGTGGTCATCGTGCCTTGCGCTGGCATGATCAAGATTCCCGAATTCCAGGCCATTTTTCGGAACCGCGTGCTGGAATTCAGCTGGGCCGTGGCCTCGTGTGCTGGGGTCGTGCTGCTCGGCACGTTGCGCGGCATTCTCGTCGCTGTAGTCCTGTCGCTGTTCGCGCTCGCTCTTCACGGGAGTCGGCGCCCGGTCTTCGTTCTTGGACGCAAGCCCGGCACGAACATCTTCCGTCCGCTCACCAAGGAGCATCCCGAGGACGAGACCTTCTCCGGTCTTCTTCTTTTGAAGACCGAAGGTATGCTGCACTTCGCCAATGTGCAGCGCATCGCAGATCTGATGTGGCCCTTCGTCCAGCAATACAAACCGCGCGTGATTGTGATTGATTGCAGCGCCATTCCTGACTTCGAATACACGGCGCTCAAACGACTCTCCGAAGCGCAGCAGAGGCTCCTTCAGGGCGGCACTGAGCTTTGGCTGGCGGGATTGAATCCTGAACCGTTGCGCCTGATCCAGAAGTCTGCTCTAGGGCAGACGCTCGGCCGCGCCGGCATGTACTTCGACCTGGAGCAAGCCATCCAGAGTTACCATAAACAATCCGGCGGAGCGCCCTGAGTTCTGCTGCCTGACGCACTCTGATCCAACTGTCCCCTTAATCCCTGAGGCTGATTCATGCGAAGGATTCGATGGCAGCGTCGTCGTTCTCGAAGATCTCAAACAAGTTCAGCACCCCAACGATTCGCAAGGTCTGAATTGTGAACTTGGACGGATTGACAAGCTTCAGATTCCCGCCTCGTTGCTTGAGAGAAGCGAGGAAACGTACCAGCAAGCCAATCCCGCTGGAGTCGATGATCGGTACGTCGGTGAGGTTCACCACCAGATGTGTTTCACCCGCGGTCACTAGTTCCTCTATGGTCTGGCGCAGGCCGTCGACCGCGTCGCCCAGCTTGAGCGATCCTTTGAGTTGAATCAATTGCGCATTGGCACGTTTCCGAACGTTGATATCCAAGCGATTGCCCCCGTGTGAACCCCGCATTGGGGCGGGCGTTCAGGCAGAGTTTTGTGACTCGCACGGCGTGCCTCAAATTACGGGAACCACCCACCTTTTGCAAGTCTGTCCCTGACGTCCGTTTTTCCACTCGGCAAAGCATGAGTCGCCATCCCCCAGGTCAGCTCGGCTAGAAATGAATTTTTCATCCCATCGATTCGGAAAATTTGCCATAATTCCTTCCCCCGCCGAGGTGGAGGAAGGCAGTGGCACTGGCTCAGGAAACCCGGTCCCGTTACAGTGTCGTAGTTGTAACGAATGATGAGCTTGTTTCCCAACAGGCAGAATCGCACTTGACCACTGACTACGGGCTCTTTGTCCTGCGGGATTGGGTCGAACTCGTGGACCTGATCAAGCAGGAGAAGCTGGATGCTGTGCTGTTGGACCTTGACACGGTCGGTGAAGGTCGGGATCAGAGCATCGAGGCACTGCGCGAGCTACGCGCTGTAGGGACAGACCTAGTCTTGCTAGCGTTGACGCGTTCGACTGCTCGCAAGCTCCGGCTCAAGGCGATCGACGCATCCGTGGATGAATATTTCACGGCGCCCTTTGATTTTGCCGAAGTAGAGCTGGTTCTCGGCCGTTCGCTTGAGAAGCGGGCGCTGGAGATTGACCACCGCCGCAGTCTGCAGCAACGTGGTGAAAGGCAGGATTTTTGGGGCATTATCGGCGCGAGCGAGCCGATGCAAAAGGTCTACGACGCTATCAGGCGGGTTGCGGTGGGAACTACCACGGTACTGATCCGCGGCGAGAGTGGTACCGGCAAGGAACTCGTTGCCCGCGCCATTGTGGCTTCGGGGCGCCGTAACGATAAGCCGTTCATCAGCATTAACTGCGCCGCGCTGCCTGAGCACCTCATTGAGACGGAACTTTTTGGCCACGAGAAGGGTGCGTTTACAGACGCCCGTACCGCACGCCCCGGCCACATTGAACTGGCCGATACCGGTACGTTGTTCCTCGACGAGATCGCGACCCTCGGGCTTGCGCTGCAATCGAAGCTACTGCGAGTACTGGAAGATCGGGCCGTGACCCGGATTGGCGGGAAGACTCCCAAGAAGATCGATTTCCGGCTCATTACAGCTACCAACGAAGACCTCGAACACATGGTCGAGACTGGCCGGTTTCGCGAGGATCTCTACTACCGCATCCACGTGATACCGATCCATCTGCCACCGCTCCGCGAGCGCGCGGGAGACACTCCCTTGCTCCTGAACCACTTCCTGCGACGCTATTCCGATGCCAACAATATCCCAGTAAAGCAACTCGAGCCGGATGTTGTTGAAATTCTCGAGGAGTACTCATGGCCCGGCAACATCCGTCAACTCGAGAACCTGGTGCAGCGCCTGGTGCTGATGGTCGACGGACCGGTAATCCGCACCCATCACTTGCCCCAGCAGATTCTGGTCACCAGCGCTACCAGCCAGGATTCAATGCTGATCCCGGAGGACGGAGTCAATTTCGACGAGGAGATTGCCCGGATCGAGACGGCATACCTGAGTGCCGCCCTGCGCCGCTGCGGTGGCAGCAAAGTAGCTGCTGCCCGTGTCTTGCGCATAGATAAGCAGAGGATGCACTATCTCTGCCGGAAATATCGACTGGGAAGAGACTGAGTCAAAACCCTGGCCGGGAGAGGAGTCCCCGCTGGTCAGAGTCTTACCACTCCCCTATTCGCGCGAGGTTGAAAAAATCATGTTCTGGGGTGGGTTGAGAATGTCTGGCCAGCTTTCCCTGCTTCATTCCGTCTACGGACTGCACAAATCGTCGGCGAAGTTTCGCTATAGGACCGCGCGAAGTCTATTCTTATTAACATCTTGCAGTCGGTGGGAGGACCTCGACTCGGTCATTGATAACTAGCAACTGCCGGATGCAATCTAACGGGAGAATGTCGCCTTCTATCTGTGTATTCGAGAATACAGATTAAAAATTAATTCTACGAGTATTAATTATTAATGTATCTGCCCAGGAAAGAGTGTCGGCGGAGTGGATCGCGGAAATGATCCCCGCGCATGCTGTTGAAAATACAAGAAGGAGTGCCTGGCATTCAGCCCGATTCCAATTGGCACGCGACTTGCTTTGTCCATAGTCATCACCGTGGTTTGGGACATACAGCTCTTGGGGCCTAAGTAAAAATTCAATCGCTGAGGCGATACGAGGAGAACACCAATGTCAGTCCAGAAAAAGTCTTTGATTAGCAGCCGCGCAGTTAACGCGAAAGGTGCGGAGTCTTCGGAGAAGAGTACGTCGATTGGCGAGAGCAAGCCACTGCAGGCAAGTGCCCTTACGAGCCGCCGTTTTAAGGCTCGAGCTGCTAAGTATCGTCCAATGAAGAAGAAGTACTAACAGAACCAGTCTCAGGCTGCGGTTCAAGTGCCGCAGCCTGACGTTGTTCTTCTACCCCAGATTAGGAAGTTCATCGAACAGTCAGCAACCGAGGAGATCATCATGTCAGTCCAAAAGAAGTCGCTGATCAGCAATCGAGCGGTGATGAAGAAAGCGATGATCGCGAGCCAGTCCAGCGAAGTCGAATCACTGAGTGAAGTCAAGTCGCTGCAGACCACCGCGCTGAAGTCGCAGGTTCTTAAGTCGACCGTCCTCAAGGCTAGCGCCTACAAAGTCTCCGGTCTTAAGAGAAAAGCATGAACCGATGAAATGGAGGCTGCAGGACCGCTGCAGCCTTCGTCTTCATCCGAAACTGCTTGGTTCGCCGACATTGCTTATACCATTCGTATTACGGCAGTTTGGTCTGCAAATCGCCCCGGTTGTAGAAATCCATACCACGTTAGATCCCGCACTTGGCGCAGGTGCTTGTCCCCCAGCATGCCTGACACGGTCCCTGCTCCGTTCGGCAAGCCCTTAACAATCTCTCGCAAGGTCTGGCGACCATCACAAGCAGCCACGAGCGGCGTGAGAATAGGGTCGAGTTCGTCAAAACAATATCGCAGGCCTGACTGCAGCTGAATCTCACAAGCTTTCGTTCGCCACTGCCCACCTTCAAGCCTGGATTCCTCCACCATCCGCAAGTCTTTGGCCGCCACCAACCTCTCATCGAGCAACCGGCCATCAGGCAGGTCTTGCAGGTATCGTCGCGTGGCGAAAAGCGCTGGAATCACGTCGCCGTACGGCTGGGATCTCTCCTCCGGCGCTTCATCGAACCAAAGGTTATTCTGTGTGGCATTTCGTCGCTCCATCACCAATAGTCCGGTACCGACAGAAGTCGCCCCCAGTTCTCCCAAATAGCGCAACCAGCAAGCGTAGGAGGCGTCGGCGGGATCCGCTTTTTCCGGGTTGGCACCCAGCCATCCGGCTACGTACGACTCAGGAACCTCAGTATCCGTGCGCAGAACCCACACATCACAACTGATGCCTGAGAGACAAGCAGACAGCTTGTCTCGCCAATCCGCTTTCTCTGTCTCGATCCACTGAAACATCATTTGAAAGTAGCCACCCTCATTCAGGAATGAGGCAGCCTGTCGCGCCAGGTCGAGGGCAAACTGGTCACCCGCCACGCCTGAGTCTCGATAGCGATGCCGGATCCCCGGAGAAATGACAAACGGCGGATTGCAGACGATCAGGTCAAAGCGATGCTCAGCGACGGGCGAAAATAAGCTGCCTTCGAGGCAGGTAACGTTATGGCAGTCGTTCCAGCAACAATTGAAGGCAGCCGTGGCGACGGCGCGGGGGTTAATGTCTACCGCATAGACTTCGTCGCTGTGCCGCGCGGCCAACATCGCCTGGACGCCGGTCCCCGTTCCCAGATCCAGTGTCTTGCGCGAGCGGCGGCGAATGGCAAACTGGGCGACTTCCAGTGTCGTCAGTGACACTGACATGAGCTTGTTTTCATCATCCGCGTCGCGCGGCCGCGCTACCAGCAGGCCGCAGCAAGGCTCAACCACAACGGTCGCGGAAACCTGATCGCCATCCCGTTTCAGATATTGCGCAGCGACAACCTGCTCGAGCGTCAGGGGCCGCAAGGCCTCGGCGGCATCTTCTGCAGGGACGGATCGCTTCATGTGAAATAGCCGCAGGAGCGTATTGAGAGGAGTGGCGGGAGCGCTGTCGTCGGGAAGTATCGGAATCCAGCTACGGGGCTCCATGACTTCCTCGATACCGCTGTCGATATACCCCGTGACCTTGAGCTGGTGGCGGAACTTCTCACCCACTTCGATTTGACTTGCATCCGGCAACCAGGCGCATTTGTTTCGCATAGCCGATCACCAGACCGTGCGCCGTACAAAGTCGTGGATAGCTCTCCAGCCAAAGGCTGCCAGCGAGTGCCGCCTGAGGATGACCTTGGCGGTTCCCGCCATGCCAGGGCGCAGATGGTTTTCAGGATTGGGCCATTCCACTGTCACCGCATAAAAGTTCTGTGCGGTCATCCCTTTGTAATTTTCCATCGAGAGCAATCCCGGCTCGATGTCGGAGGAGACCGGTGCGATGGCGGCTACGCCGCCGCTATACCTGCCCACTACCGAATCGAGTACGAGTGTTACCCGTTCCCCGACCTGTACGCCTTTCATTTCAAATTCCGGCAAGTAGATGCGTGCCTGCAACAAACTGAGATCAGCAACATCAAACAGGGGCTGGCCAGCAGCAACGTACGACCCGAGCAGATCGCGCACATGCGGCGTCGTGACCACACCTGAGACCGGGCTGCTCTGCTCAAGTGCGGCAACCTGTTTCTGCAACTCGGCGGACTGTTGCGCAAGGCTATCCCGCTCTTTTTCAGCGCGTGCATAGTCCTCGTAGTGGAGGCGCGCTTTCGTGGCGCGAAGCGAAGCCACGCGCAGTTCTGCAGCCGCATGTGCCGCGAGCCCCTCGAGTTCGGGGTTACGCATGCAGACCAATGTCGTGCCCGCGTCGATGTACTGCGCCTCTTCCGGCACGATCGCGGTAATTTCTCCCGACACGCGGGCATGTATCGAGGCTTTGTGCACCGGTTCCAGGATGAACCGTCCCGAGCGCGTTTCTGGCCAGAATGGAGTGAACGAGAGCAGTAAGATAGCCGCAACCGCTAGCGCACCACTCGGCGTCATCACCCATCGCGCGAGCACTTGTTTCTTGTCGAGGTAGGTTGTTTTCATGAATCTCACCAGCGTACGAATCCGAGAACGGAACAAGAGCCAAGCCACCAGCAGAGCTGGCAGGATTGCCCAATCGGGCGAGTACTTTCGGAAAACGTTGTAGGCGAAGCCCACTACAAGGTAAAGCAACGTATAGCTGTAGAGGCCTGAGGCGAGAGCGTACAGCGTAAACGCCCAGCGGCGTCGCCGCGGTACGAACTCTACTTCGACGGGAAGCCGGAATACATTCTTCTTCACCCAACTGCTCACGAATGCAGTCGAATCTTCTTTGAGTGCGATGATCCCCAACAACTCGCTCAGGATGTAATAGCCATCCAGTTTGATAAGCGGGTTGAGATTGATGAGAACAACGCCGACACCGGTTATCAAAATGATCTTGTAGGCAAAATCATGTAAGGGTGTGCCAACCGGCGTTCCCCACCAGAGAATGGAGGCAGCCGAGCAGAAGATGAGTTCCACCCAGATCCCTGCGATCGAGGTGGCGATGCGCTCCCACTTTCCCGCGTATACGTACACCTCAGTGACATCGACGAAGAAACACGGCTCAAGGTAGTAGAGGAGAAATCCCATCTTGTGGACGGCGCCACCGAAGTGTTTGCAGGTCAGACCGTGCGCCGACTCGTGAAAGAAGCCTAGAAAGCAGAAGAGCAGCCAGAACTCGGCGATCTCCGCCAAGCCTTTTTCGGTAAAGTCGTAATATTTCCAGGTATCTGCCCCGATCTCGCTCCAGCGGGTAACGAAGATACTGGCCATTACTGCAAAGAATGCCAGCGTGATGACCGTGAACCATCGTGTGTAGATGAACTTCGCCCAGCTATGGACCCAGTTGAGATACTCATCCGGATCCCAGTGGCCCACAGTAATCATCGTAATGTCTTCCCACTTCTTGTTGCGGCGGTTGCGCTCTTCCGCCTCCTTTTGCGCCAGAGTCAGGTTGGGCTGTTCTGCCGACGCATACCAGATCTCGTCGAGGCTGCTCGCGTATTCGCGAATGTCATTGGGGGAGAATGCGATTCCAGTCTGCTCGCGGAATAAACGCGCTACATCCTCAAAGGAGTTTTCTCCATTGAAGAGCTGCATCAGCCACCACTGCTCGAGCGTAAAGCGGTACATCTGGTTCGCGCCGGAGACGATTGCATGAACCACCCGCTCGCCGGCCTCAATATGCTCGCGCGCTACGATCAACGGGTGAAGCCGCGGGTACGCTCGCCTCAGCGATCGTGCCGGCAGATCTGGCAGGGCAACGTTTAGGGCTTCTGTCAGGTTCATTGTGTTTTGGGAACCCGGACGCTGGCCTGCATGCCGGGCCGCAGGCCCTGCGATGGCCCAATGATCTGGCAGAGCACCTCGATCGTCCCACTCGAGGGATCGACTACCGGACTGACTTCGATTACGCGGGCTTGCTGGCGCGCGGCAGGAACATCGGGCGAAGAGAGTTCAAGCGACTGTCCGGTAGCAACGTGCCCCAGAAATGCTTCGGGCAAGGTAAACCGGAGACGCAGCGGGCCCTCCGCCGAGACCCAGAACAGGCGGTCCCCGGGGGCAACCGTTTGCCCAACACGGGCGTAGCGTCGCGCCACCACCCCATCGAACGGTGCCCGGACCCTGGTCTTTTCCAGTTCCAGAGACAACGAACGCTCAGAAGCCTCCCCGTTCGTCAACGTTTCCTTCACTCGCTCGACGTCCCAGTGGTCGGACTCCGCCTTGTATTTCGCGTGTTCGAACTGTTCTTTGGTAATCAGGCCGGCATCCCACATTTTCTGTGCCCGCTGCAGGTCCGCATCCAGAACCTTCGCTTCAGCTTCCCAGTTGTGCAGATCCGCTGCCGTGCTTCGCGTGTGGGCCTTGGCTGCTTCGAGATCGGCCGCGACTTGCCGGTCGTCAAGCTGAGCCAAAACATCGCCCGTGTGTACACGCGCTCCCGCTTCCACCTGGATGCTGGCTACAACTCCTTCGCGTTGTGCCGCCACATCAACCTGGTTTTCGACCACCAGCGGCCCTGACGCAATAACAAACGCATCCGCACGAGGCGACGCGGGCTGCGGGTCGGATGGAGTTGCTGGAGCCACGACGCTGGCGGCCGCAACTGTGGGCCTGTCATCAGAGCACGCAACCTCCAGGCCCGTTACTGCGACAAGAACAGCGAACAGCGCAAGCCTCACAAGCACCTCCCACGAAGGTCACACCGGATTGCCAGCCAATTCGCTACCAGCCCAACCACTCCCAAAGCTTGGAATAGATCCACATAGCCGGACGGCGAAAAAGCACGTATCCTGCTGGACGCCATCCCGCCGCCACCTTGCCCCGCCCCTGCATGCCGGCGCGGATCAATCCCTGCGGATTCGATACCAGCACTCTGGCGAAAAATACTTTTTCGTCATTCTCAACTCCACCCACGGGGCTGACCACCTGTATCTGACCGCGAAAAGTCTCCAGCGGGAAACTGTCGAGTTTGATCGTGGCGGGCTGTCGTGACGCGAGAAGGCCGACATCCCGTTCCTCGATGGCCACATCGATCAGGGAGTTCTCCGCGTCGATTACCTCCGCGAAGGTATCTGCCGGTGACAGATGTCGACCGACCATGTTCTCAACGTCCCGCGTGCCGACTACTCCCGCTATCGGAGCCCGCAGGCGCGTCTTGTCGAGCTGCTCCTCCAGCCTCTTCAACTCCGCCATCCAGTAGTCCGCTTGAACCCGCTGCAAGCCGGCTTCTGTGCCATCGTTTTTGACTAACGCACGGTTCATCTCGGCCAGGGCGCTTTCATACTTCGCGCGGGCGGCAGCCACCGCCGAGCGTGCGTTCCAGTCCTCCAGATCGGCCAGGACAGTGCCAGGGCGCACGGTCTCGCCTTCGCGGACATGCACAGTCTTGACGACGCCATCGGCCGCGGCCATGACCTGCGCACGATGCGCGGGCGCGACAACAGCACTGCCGGACAGCCGCATAGGAATCGGAAATACAGTCAGAAATACGGCCAAAGCCGCGACTGCACCAATCAGTAACGCCCGGCGGCGTTTCTCCATGGCAAGGAACTTTCGTTTCTTTTCCAGAACCGGCTGAAGAACATCGATAAAAGGTACCTCGCGATACAGCGAGGCGTTGCGCAGCGCGACCGTGGTCTGCGCGGCAAGCACGCGGATCACCTCCATGTGCGCCTGCGTAAGGAACTCTGGATCGCGGCTCTCTAACGACAGCAATCCCAGGCGCCCCTGGTCATCATCCAGCGGCAGCACGAAAAAAGTGCGCGCCCCCGTGATTTCGAAGTACTCGTGGAATTTGGCACGGCTGGTTTCGCGCTCTACGTCAATCTCGCCGCCGCGCTGTCTCACGTGAATCTCTTCTTTGGACAGCGAGGCCCACTCGAGCATCTCTTTCAGCAGCTTGACCGTCGGATCACTGAAATTGATCGCGGTCATCCCGGAGACAACCTTCAGGACCAGATTGCCGTGCTGTTCCAGTGCAATCGCTGCACGGTCATAGGCAACGACCGATCTGGCTCCCTTGATGACCGCTTGCAGGACGCGGTCCATGTCGAGGGTCGAGGTAATCTCGTGGCTTACTTTGACGAGTGTTTCCAGAACTTCCAGCTTGCGTTCTGACTGCAACAAACTTGCGTTGTGCAAAGCGTTGTTTGCCGTCTGGCAGATACTGGTCAACAGAAAAAGGTCGTCGTCGTCAAATGGAGCGCCGTCCTCGCGATTGATGACTTCAACCACGCCGACCAGGGAATCGCGGTCCATTAGCGCACACGCCAGTAATGAGAAGACTGGAGTCCCGGACTGCCCCTTGTTTCTTTTAGTCAGGCGCTCGTCTTGCGGGTCTGGGATCAAGACTGGCTCGCCATTATCCGACAGGTCACCGGCAATGCCATCTCCCGGGACTTGAATGGAATCGAGGTCAGAGGTTGGATCGTCTCCCGACCGATTTACGAGCCTGACCGCATCGCCGTCCACCATCCACACATTGACCGCTTGCACGCGCATGACTTCCTGGAACTTGTTGGCAATCAACTGAAGCAGTGGATGGATTTCCAAGGTTGAGTTAAAGACCTTCTCCAGGTCGTACATCTGGGTCACACGGCTCACGGATTGGAGGAGGTTGTTCTGCTCCCGTTCATAAGAGATCGCGGCGGCGATTGCCGTCGAGGCAATTTGGCCCAGTTCTTCCATCGGAGCCAACTCAGCCTTATCCAGAGCTCGGTCAAAGGAAATTATTTCGATGACCCCAATCATCTCTTCCTCGAACATCAACGGGACGTAGGTCAGGGACTCTACTGTGCGTCTGACGTCCAGATGCGCATAAGTTTCACGTCGCAGTGCCTGTCCTTCCAGGATCGCAACCTCGCTTATCGTCGAAAACTGCAGTTGCGCAGCTACCTTCACATCGCCGGACATGGCCACCGCAGTAAAGGCTGCATCGGGAGTTTCTTTTACGTGCACGACTGCGGCAGAAGCGGCCAGTGGGTCGGTAACCCTGCGGGCAATAAGATGGGCCCGCGCGCGAACGCCTGGTCTTGCCAGCAGCGCCACCGCGAAGTCCGCCGAGGATAGGACGAGATCCGACCTTGGGATTGCCACCGACTGCTGCTCCTGGTCCACATCTATAACTGCGTTTTGAGCAAGGGGGGAAGGTATGTCAGCTCAAGCAGATTGCTGAGGGTACGGATCATATGACGGCAGTCGAAATAGGTCAACTCCACCAAGCTGAAGGAGGAGCTAAACGGAAATGCATAGTCGTCTAACGAGGCTTGTGACAAGGAAGCAATTTAGACGGCTGCCACATGCTGCCACATATGGAGAGGCGCAAAGGGTTAGCGGGTCGAACGGATGCAACTCGTTCTTCCAAGCTCGATGAACGGCTTGTCGTAAAGCCTGCTCGCCCGAACGCGTTGAACCATCAATCGTCTTGACGATGTCGTCGAACGTCTGTGGGGTGAATCACACGATGAACGGCATGACAGCCACGCAGACAACGGCGAAATATTTGATGACATCAAAGAGGTCATGCACAACCTGTTTCCGACTGGCAAAGCCCACCCAGAAAGCGGTTGGAACCGCAAGTGCGAAGAACAGAATGACGCTCAACGGGAATATGTCATCCTTGTCTAGTCGCATGTCTTGTTCCCACGGTCTTCCCACGTCACCGTAGCTCCGTGCAGGAGCCGCTTTGCGGTTTCCGCAGCGATTTCTTTCGCTTTGTCAACCGTTGGCCACACTCCCGCGCCTGTGATGTTGTGATGGCAGTCTCCGCTGTATTTTATGCTCAACATGAATCCCCCGGAGACAAAGTGCTCAATCGTGAACTCGAACAGCTCACTATCGTCTCTTGCGCTGCCTTTGACCAAGATGTCTCGTGCCATGGTTCTCTAGTTCGGTGCTGTAGCTTGGAATTGAGGTGGGTTATCGTCTCTCGTTGTAGTCTGGCACTGCCTCCTCCACTACCTGTTCAGCATTCGCGAGAGCCTCGCAATCGCAGTATCCACCATTGTTTTCCAACCATCCGACGACCGCATCTTCCTTCAAGTTATGGTTGCGGATAAAGTCGCGCACATGCCGTAGGGTGTCGTCACATTCAGACGAACCAAGCTGCAAATCAACGTAATCGAAAAGCGCTTTCAAGAGCGGGACAGCGACAGGCAGGTCATCTCGTACTTTGCGCAGCCGTGCAGGGCAGACAACCTCCCAATAATCGTCTGCTAAGCCACAGCTGTTAACCCACGAGTGCGCCAAACACTCGAGAAACTGCATCCTTGAGAACAGCGTCCCCAAGAAGGTCCGGAGCAAACTGCTTCTCCACTGCGACTGCGGAAAGTATAGGCAGTAGCAACACGATCGCAGGCACTTTCTCAGTATCGCGTCCGAAGAGCGCCGCATACCCGGCGCTCTCGGGCGAATACGTCGATTTATAGAGGGCGCGCAGCCGGTTTTTCGATTTCGGATTGCGAACAGCATAGAGCTTGAATTCCAGAAGGAGCAGAAGCCAGGCTTTGTCATCCAGCACACTCAGCATCAGGTCACGAAGAATTAACCGGTTCTGCTTTAAGTTTTTCGAATCTGCCAGCATTTCATCAAATCGAGTTGCGCAATCTCGGGTGCGCTGCTCAAAAAGTGCGACAAACAACTCCTCTTTGCTTTTGAAGTGTGCGTAAATCGCCCCCTTGGTTCTTCCCGCGGCAGAAGCAATCTCATTCAGGTCTGCCTTTTCGAACCCGTCCCTCACGAATATCTTCTCGGCTGCCTTCAGCAGCAGGGCGCGGGTTTCCCTCGTCCGTAACTGGTTGCCGTCGAGACGCTCCACATTTCTCGCTTTTTCTAGAGCCGTTCGCTTCTTCATGACTTCTTCTTGAATTCTCCCACAAGCGAGGGGCGCTCGCAGTACATTTGCTGTGTTTTTTCGTTTGACATATCTACGTACCGGTAGGTAGTTTTGCATTGTCCTGCAAATCCGGGCCATGGCATCCAATTGGCGGTTGGCGGGCAGGCGCGAATCTCGTCTGCATCGCTAACGTCGAGGCACATAGCTCCCGACAGGGCGATTGTGGAAAGATCCAATGACGAAGAGACTCCTGTTTATCGCCTTTCTTGCCTCGACAATTTGCGTGCGTGGCTCGTGGGCTCAAGCGCCCGCAACTACAGAGACCTTCACTGTCCATGTGGACAAGAAGGGGCCCACCATCAACCGCGACATCTTCGGCCAGTTCGCTGAACACCTGGGCCAGGGGATTTATGAGGGGATCTGGGTCGGGAAAGACTCCGCAATCCCCAACACGCGCGGCATTCGGACAGATGCCGTTGAAGCCCTGCGCGCAATCAGGGTGCCGGTGGTTCGTTGGCCTGGAGGATGTTTCGCCGATGAGTACCATTGGCGAAAGGGCGTTGGGCCTGAACAGCAGCGACCCACGACCATCAATTCGTTGTGGGGCGGGGTGCCGGAACCGAATACATTCGGAACCGATGAGTACATGGATTTCCTGAACCAGATCGGTGCCGAGGCCTATGTCTCCATCAACATGGGTACGGGAACACCACAGGAAGCAGCTGAGTGGCTGGAATATATGACCGCATTGCCGCCTTCTTCTCTTGCGAAAGAGCGGGTCGCAAACGGCCATAAGGAACCCTACAAGATCAAGTACCTCGGGTTAGGCAACGAGAGCTGGGGCTGCGGCGGCCCGTTTACAGCAGACGATTATGTAGAACGTATGAAGCTCTTCAATCACTTTGTACATAATTTCAATCCGTCTCAAAGTTCGCCCAGCCCCTTTCTTCCCAGCCCCAATCCCATGAAGCGCGTCGCTGTCGGACCGGATGCCGCCAAGACCGAGTACACAGAAGCCGTGATGAAAGCATGGGGAACCAGACAACCAATGGACGCGTTCTTCTGGAACGTTGATGGGCTGTCACTTCATTTCTATACCTTTGGCGGAATGCCCCTGTCTGCTCCTGCCACAGATTTTTCCGAAAAGGAATACTCCAAGGTCCTAAAAGAGACTCTGAACATCGAAGATATCATCGCGAAACACTCGTCCATTATGGACAAGTACGACGCGCAGAAGAAGGTTGCGCTTGTAGTGGACGAGTGGGGAGCATGGTTGAAGCCCATGCCGGGCACCAATCCCGCATTTCTGAAACAGCAAAACTCATTGCGTGACGCAATTCTCGCCGCTCTCAATCTCAACATCTTCATTCATCATGCCGACCGCGTCAGAATGGCGAACATAGCTCAGATGGTGAATGTGATCCAGTCGATGATCCTGACCGACAAGGAGAAGATGATTCTTACTCCCACCTACTACATCTACAAGATGTACGTGCCCTTCCAGGATGCGACGCTCCTCGCCGCGGAATTGGAGCCCGGAGAATACAAGCTCGGCGACGTTGCGATGAAACGGGTAGATGGGGTTGCCGCTCGCGACAAGGACGGCCAGGTTTGGCTCGCCGTCACCAACGTCGATCCCAACGGGCCTACTGATGTGCATGTCAATCTTGACGGAATCTCAGCGAAATCCGCTACTGGGCAGGTTCTAACCGCAGACAAAGTTGACAGCGTGAATACGTTCGAGGCGTCAAACGTGGTTGTCCCGAAAGAATTCAGTGCGCAAGCTGTCAACGGCAACCTCACCCTTCATCTGCCGGCCAAATCAGTTGCAGTGGTCCGCATTCAGCAATGACTGGAGCTATAACCGTGCAGGCATCGAGGTCCGAATCTCCGGAAAAGGAAAGGGTCTTTCTGCCGCAAAAGTCGGGCAAGAAAATGCGGTGGATCAATCTGTAAAGCGCCAGAAGGAACTACTCACAGGATTTCGCCGCATCCCGCTCAGACCTTGAGACGCTCCAGATGGCGCTGTACCCGAATCTGCTGGAACTGGAGCGCGAGCATTGTGATTGGTGTTCTCAAAGGTAGAAGATGAGCAGCACAGCGCGAGTGTTCCCGGGAGCAACCCTCGCTACTCCTGATGATTCACTGGCGTTCTACTCAAAAAACTACGGAAGCCTTGGGACGGGAATCGCGAATCAGCGTGCCCGCTTCAGCAGTTTGCCGACAACGACAGGCAAATCCCTCACTGCTTCATAATGCGACTGTTGAAAACAGGCGATTACACTTGTAACCTTTTGGTTACGAATTGGCAAATTTTCATGATCGAAGGACAGGCACTTGGAAAATGGTGGGGAATACTGCAGTTCTACTACAGTTGGAGTCTTTTGCTGCGAAAATCGTTACGGCTGGCTTGGATCAAAGGCGATGCAAGCTGTACAAAAGATGGGTCCTGGCGGAGAGGGAGGGATTCGAACCCTCGGTACAGGTGTTAGCCCGTACAACGGTTTAGCAAACCGCCGCATTCGGCCACTCTGCCACCTCTCCGCGACGTGTTTTTCAAAGCTTAGCACAGTCGGTGTTCCGGCGAACACCTCAGATGGCATTGCGGATCACAAACCGGTCGTTCGATTCTCACTCGACAATTCCACTTCTGCAAAGTCGGAGGGAGTGGGCGGCGACTACTGAATACTGTCGACTACTCGGAGATGATGTGATCCGCCCATTCAATGAGCGAAACGAAGATTGGCGGGCTCCCGAACTTGGCCCCGTAGTTGGCCAGATCAGACTCCGTAACACCACGAGCCCGCGCGCAGGCCCCGCAGGCATAGATCGTCACGCCCTTGGCTTTCACTTTATTGAGAAACTCCCCGACCGCGGGCCATCCGACGGGCGTAACGGAATCCGCGACGACTTTGCGCATCAGCACGACCGCTTCGCCAAGCAAATAGATCTGCACTTCGTGCCCGGCCTCGGCTAGCGCTAGCCCATGGGAGAACGGAAACGCCGCCTTGGTAGGATCGTCCGATCCCCAGGCGCTCTTCATCAGGATCTTGAGCTGTTTCTTGGATTGTCCCCGCAAAGTGCTGCCCGCAGTCAGAAAGGGGAGTGCTGCGAGCTGCGCCATCCGAGTGAGGAACGCTCGACGCGCCATGTTTTTCTCCTGCAATGAGTTCAGCCGGGGAAGTGCAAAGACTGTACCGCGTTTCGCCGAAATTGAGAAGCCACCATCTTTTGACGGATGCGACGGAGCACCATAAGATTTCCTACTTATGAAACGCATCCCGCTGGCCGCCGTGATCGTCGGGCTTGCCGCCGCATGTCTTGCACAATCCTCAGCCTCTTCCACGCTGATCATTCACGATGTGACGGTAATCGACGGGACTGGCACGCCGGCCAAACCACATCAGACCGTCATTGTGGAGGACGGCAAAATCATCGCGATCCACAACTCGGGCATGGGATTCGCTGGAAAGTTGCCTGGAAAGCACGTCGACGGGAGCCGCAAGTTCTTGATCCCGGGACTATGGGATATGCACGTCCACATGGTATTTGGTGACTGGTTCCCTCGTGCCAAGGAAATCACGCTGCCCCTGTTCATTGCCAACGGGATCACCGGGGTGCGTGACATGGGCGGCGAACTCGCGGTACTGCAGCAATGGCGCAGGGAGATCTCTGAAGGCAGGCTGATTGGGCCCCGCATCATCATGTCGGGTCCGATGCTCGACGGTCCTGAACCACGCTTTCCCAGTTCGATCGCGATCAAGACTCCGGAGGACGGTCGGAGAGCTGTCGATGATCTGAAGCAGCGAGGAGCGGATTTCATCAAGCTGCAGTCGCTGATTCCTCGGGAGGCGGTCTTCGCAATCGCAGATAAAGCCAAAAGGCAGGGCGTGTCGTTTGTCGGACATGTCCCCGACGCGGTTCGGGCGTCAGAAGCTTCAAACGCCGGACAGAAAAGCTTCGAACACCTCATTGGAATCTTTGAAGGCAGCTCGCCCCTGGAAGACGAATTCATCAAAGGGACGAAAACGGAGAAGCAGTTCCTTTCGACCTATGACCCGAAGCGCGCTGAGGCATTATTTGCCCTGCTGGCGAAGAATCAGACGTGGCAGTGCCCAACGTTGGTGTGGGAGCGCGGCGGAAATCTGATCGACGAAACTGATTTCGCTGCCGACACTCGCGCGAAATACGTTCCTGCGTTTTGGAAAACTGTGACCTGGAAGCGGTTCACCGATCAGGTCGAGCACGACTTCAACATCGATGACCTCGCAACCAGGAAGCGTTTTGTCGAGAAGGAGCTCGAGGTCGTGAAGGCGATGCATAACGCTGGAATTCCATTTCTGGCGGGAACTGACACTCCTCCCGGCGTGTACATCTTCCCGGGATTTAGCTTGCATGAGGAACTGCAGCGCTTTGTGGCTGCTGGATTTACCCCGATGGAAGCGCTCCAGACAGCGACGCTGAATCCGGCAAAATTTTTCGGGATGGAAGATCGGCTGGGCACGATCGAGAAGGGAAAGCTGGCCGACCTTGTGTTGCTCAATGCAAATCCGCTGGACGAAATCGCGAACACTCGGAAAATCGAAGCGGTGATCGTGAACGGACGATATCTACCACGCGCGCAGTTAGACAAGATGCTGGCGGCAGTGGAAAAGGCGGCTAGTCGGCCTTAGGCTGCTTCCTGCCTATGCCGCAGATACGGTCTTCCTTATGATGGCAGCGGATCAATCGGGCCGCGGCGTCGCGTCCGCAAGCACGAGAATCGTTCCAGCATAGAGCAGCGTGTCGGCGAAGTAGTTGATCCCCTCAACTTTCACCCCGGTATTCGAATCGAGTAGCGAGGCGATCAGGATCGGCCCATAGATGAATATGACCAGCACCAAAATCCAAGTGCCGAGATAAGCAGCAGCCATCCGTGCCTTCTTACCGATCAGCATGGATACTCCGGCAATGAACAGAATCGCGCCGGTCAGAAAACTGATGAGCGGCCGCGCCGGAATCCACTCGGGCATGAACTTTTCGAGCGGAACGCCCGGGACATTGGTGGGATGTAGGAAGTGTTCTACTCCGTAAAATATGGCCGCGAGCGCGATGATCAGTCTGCCCACAGTTACGAGCGCGCTCTTGCCCGGTGCGTGTGAGCGCTGCATTGCGCCGCCCGCAAGAACCAATCCGCCGGCGCCGAAAGACAGTTCCCGGCAAAACAATACCCACGAGATCCGGTTGTGCACATTGGCCAGTGTTCCCGGGAGGTCCATCATGGCCACAAATAGAAACATCATGATTCCAAACAGCAGGCCAGACCATCGCACCTGAATCCTGGTGGCAATGCTTAAGGACGCAGCCAGCAGTGCGACACCAACAAAATATGTCCAGAACAAATGCCCAGGCATGTACTTGGGCACCAACTGCATGATGGATCCGGCCAAAGCAAAATGCTCGGCTCCGAAGACGGCCAGCGGCACGGCGAAACACAGGTTGCCAAGAGCCACGACCTTGTCCAGTCCCCGAGCCCGCGCGATTTCGCCTCGCGCGGCCCACACCCCAATGACAAGAAGCACGATGCCCGCAACGCACATCGAGAACGCGGTGGAAGGAAACGCAAAAAACAGGAAAGACGCAACGCCGTTGATGGGATGCAAGTTCATGGAACTCTATTAAGGGCAACGAGGCTGATATTGACCCGGTGCTCGGATTGTACAAGTGGCATGCAATAAGTCAGGTAAGTGGTCAGCATCCGGAGGACGCGAAAATGATGGGACTCCAGGTCGATGGGAAGTCATCAACGAGTGACCCAAAGTCGCAATCTCATCGGCCTGCAACCGGCTGAATCGAAAGGGATTATCTGCGCCACGCACATTGTATGTACAATTCTGTACGAAGAGTGTTCCTTCAGGAACACTGTGGAAAACTCTTGTAAGTGCTTTGTTTCCTCGGCTTAGCCTTTTCCGCCTTGCTTTTTCTCCACCTTGGCCCAAGTGTCCTTCAGCGCAACGGTGCGGTTGAAAACTGGGGCTTCCGGCTTCGAATCCGGATCCACACAAAAGTAGCCCAGGCGCTCGAATTGGAAGCGACTGCCCTGAGCGGCATTCGACAGCGAGGGCTCGAGTTTGGCGTGTGTGATCACTTCCAGCGAGTTCGGGTTGAGATAGTCGAGCGGGTCCTTGCCCTCTTCCAGATCAGCAAGATTCTCCTTGGTAAAGAGATTCTCATACACGCGCACTTCCGCATCGATCGCGTGCTTGGCTGAGACCCAATGGATGGTCGACTTCACCTTTCGTCCGTCAGGAGCGTTGCCGCCGCGCGTCGCGGGGTCATAAGTGCAATGCACTTCGACGATCTCGCCCCTGTCATTCTTCACTATGTTCTTTGCAGTAATGAAATAGCCATAACGCAGCCGGACTTCTTTCCCCGGCGACAGGCGGAAGTACTTCGGCGGAGGCACTTCGCGAAAGTCATCCTGCTCAATGTAGAGTTCACGCGAGAACGACACCTTGCGATGGCCTGCGCTCTGGTCTTCCGGATTATTCTGCGCATCCATCTCTTCGACCTGGCCTTCGGAATAGTTGTCGATGACAATCTTCAGCGGACGCAGTACGGCCATCACGCGCGGGGCACGCTTGTTGAGGTCTTCGCGCAGGAAGTGCTCGAGCATCGCCAGCTCGACGATCCCGTTGGTGCGCGACACCCCGACGGCCGCCACGAAGTTTCGAATCGCCTCCGGCGTATACCCGCGGCGGCGCAGGCCCGACAGCGTCGGCATGCGCGGATCATCCCAGCCGCGCACTGTTCCCTGCTCCACCAACTGGCGCAGCTTGCGCTTGCTCATCAGGGTGTAGGTCAGGCTCAGGCGGTCGAATTCAATCTGTTGTGAGGGGAAGATTCCCAACTGTTCGATGAACCAGTTGTAGAGCGGCTGGTGATCGGCGAATTCGAGCGAACACATGGAGTGCGTGATCTTCTCGAGCGAGTCGGACTGACCGTGCGCGAAGTCGTACATCGGGTAAATGGGCCACTTGTTGCCCGTGCGGTGATGTTCGGCGTGCAGGATGCGGTACATCACCGGATCGCGCATGTTGAAGTTCGGCGAGGCCATGTCAATCTTGGCGCGCAGGACCCGGGAGCCGTCAGAGAACTCGCCTTTGCGCATGCGTTCGAATAACTCCAGGCTCTCCTCAACCGGGCGGTTGCGGTAGGGGCTTTCTTTACCCGGTTCGGTCAGCGTGCCGCGGTACTCGCGAATCTGTTCCGCAGTTAGATCGTCGACGTATGCCTTGCCATCTTTGATCAGTTTGATCGCCCATTCGTAGAGCTGCTCGAAATAGTCCGAGGCATAGAAGAGACCGTCCCAGTGGAATCCGAGCCACTGGATGTCTTCCTGGATCGATTCGACGTACTCGACGTCTTCCTTCTCGGGATTGGTGTCGTCGAAGCGCAGGTTGGTATGCCCGCCAAACTCGTCTGCGAGACCGAAGTCGATGCAGATCGCCTTGGCGTGGCCGATGTGCAGGTAGCCGTTGGGCTCAGGAGGAAAGCGGGTCTGCACACGTCCGTTGTACTTGTTGGTTCGGAGGTCTTCGACGATCCTGTCGCGCAGGAAGTTGGAAGGGCGCGACTCCGGAGCGGGGCTGGTACCCGTCTCAGGTGCGGCTGATGGCGTTGTCATAACCTTTGATCTTACCGCAAAGATGGGTCAGGGCCTGACCGCGACCGCGCCTGCTCTGTCACCCAGTCTGTCAGGTAGGCATCGGCCCCTCTGGCCGCCAGTGTGGCTTTGCCTTCGACGGCATCCACGAAATTTTCGATCAGCGGGAAATGGAAGTTGGGATTGGGTGGAAGGCTTTCACTACCTCCGGGATAGATGAGATTGGGGCCATTCAGCGGCGACATTTCTATTTCGCCTTCAGTGCCGCGGATGCGACATTCATCGCGCCTGATCTTCGAATGCCAGCGGACATCGACGATGCCGCGCACGCCGTTCTCATATTCGATCATCGCAGTCGCGTTGTCTTCGACTGCGTAATGATGGACAACATTTGAGAGCTGGCCCGTGACCCGGAGTGGTTTGCCAAACAGGAAGTTCAGCACGTCGATACGATGTGAAGCAATGTCGAGCAGCGGGCCGCCTCCGGCCTTCGCGGGATCGAAAAGCCAGTTCCGTTCTCCCTCGCCGTCGAACCACATATGGTTCGTCAACTCGGCAAAGACGGGCTTGCCGATTGTGCCGGCTTCGATTATTTGCTTCGCGCGAAGTACCTTGGGATAAAGGCGCCGATAGTAGGCCACACCAAACAGTTTGCCGCTCTTCTCGGCGGCCGCGAGCATCGAGCGGGCCTCGGCTTCGCTCATCGCCATCGGCTTTTCGCAAAGCACGTGCTTGCCAGCCCGCAAAGATTGAATCGTCTGCGGAGCGTGCAGGAAGACCGGCGTTCCGACGTAAACAACATGGATATCGGGCTCACTCAGGGCTTCGTCGAGAGAGGTCCAGGCCTTTGCGCCAAACTGTGCGGCTTTCGCCGGATCACGGGTGACCACGCCGTATAGACGGCTTCTGGGCTCGGATTGAATTGCCGGGATGACGCGCTTGGTAGTGATGTCGCCAATGCCAATTACGAGCCAGTTAAGCATGACGATAGTGTCGCACGGCGGGAGCGTCCAGATGAGCGGCTCGCTGCGCTTCGCGGGACAGACGAGGCGGCTGTCTCCACATGGTCCTTGCACCGCCGAGAACATCAAAGGCCGGCTTTCGCCGGCCCTGATCTGAGAATAAACCCTGCATTACTTCTTTGGTGCGATCGCGTCCTTCGCAGCTTTGGCGACGCGGAACTTCACGACGGTCTTCGCCTTGATCTGGATGGGTTCACCGGTCTGCGGATTGCGTCCGGTGCGGGCTTTGCGGTGCGCCTTCACCAAGCGGCCGAGTCCGGGGACGACGAACAGGCCATTCTTCTTGGTTTCTTTGATGGCGGTGTCGGCGAGGTTCTCGAGGAACGCCGCCGCGGTTTTATTGGGGATTTGAGTCTTTTCGGCGAGTTGCCGAATCAATTGGGTTTTGGTCAGACCTGCAGCCATACTGCCTCCTTAAAAATTGTTTTAATTCCGATGCGGGCCTATGTTACACCGTCGGGGCTGTGGAAAAACACATATTTTATGCGGGTTTTACGGTTTATATACGCCCGAAGGGGCATGTTTACAGGGTCCAGAGGGGGTAGCAGTGCCGAAACGGGCTGTTGACGCCTCGAAGATGGTGCTTCACCGATGCTGTTCTCGCGGGGCGGATGTACCGGGCCGCGGCTTTGCAGGTCGCCGCGACCGGCAGTTATCGGTCTCGATTCGCAGTCGGCACACTCGGCGTACCTTCGCGCGGCGGAGGAGGCGTCTGCCCCTGCTCAGGCCGAGGTGCAATAATGAAATGGAGGAGTGCTGATTGAGCTGCGCCATCTGTGAGATCCGCAAAGAAAAGCGCTTCTGTCCCGCGGTGCATGGCCGCATTTGCCCGCAATGTTGTGGCGAGCAGCGCGAAGTCACTCTTGATTGCCCGAGCGACTGTCCCTATCTGCAGCAGGCGCGCGAGCACGAGAAGCCGCGTTCGTCTGATCAAATCGATCCCGGCGCATTGTTCCTGCACGTCGAGGTCTCCGATCAGTTCATGTACGAGAAGGAACACCTGCTCATGGGGTTGACGTATGCGCTGGCCAAGGCCGCGCGAGCTGATCGCAGCGTGCACGATCAGGACTTGATCGCCTCGTTGACGATGTTGGCCAGAAGCTACGAACGCCGCATCAATTCGGGCCTTCACTACGAACAGCCCCTGACCAGTGACTCGCAACGGCGGGTCGAGATCGAAGTCGAGAACATGGTGAAAGAGTACCGAGAGGCCGAGCAGAAGCACATGGGCTACTCCAGTCTCCGCGATTCTGATGTCCTCAAAGCATTGGTCTTTCTGTCGCGGTTGGCACACGGGCGGACGTCTGGGCGTCCAAAATCGAGAGCATTTGTTGAATTTCTGTTCGCCCAGTTTCCTGAGAGGGGATCGGCGGTGCTGGCTCCGCAGGAGGCCGGCAGCAGAATTATTATGCCGTGAAGCGTCGTTGGGCGTTAGTCGTTGGGCGTTAGTCGTTGGGCGTTAGGCGTTAGTCGCCGGCGGTCGGCCGATGGCAGCTTAGCTCATCCTTTAGCCTGCGTACTGACTGACCGGGCGGCAATTTTTCGAGCAGTTCTCGCATTGTCTTATTTAGTCGAGGATGTTTCGCCTCGGGGGCGATCTCCGCGAGTGGCGCGAGGACGAAGCGGCGCTCGTGCATCGCAGGGTGCGGGATCGTCAATTCGGGAGTGTTTACAACCACATCTCCGAACAAAAGAATATCGATATCGATCGTTCGTGGACCTTTCTTCTGAACTCTCTGTCGTCCCATCGTTTTCTCGATGTCGAGGACTTGTTCCATCACCTGGGAGGGAGTGGAAGACGTCTCAAGTGCAACGACGCAGTTCAGAAACCAAGGTTGATCGGTGAGCTCTACCGGTTGGGTTTCATACGCGGAAGAAACTGATTCAACCCGTCCTGTCGCCTGCAGTCGGTGGATCGCGTCACGCAAATAGGCATTACGATCTCCGAGGTTCGACCCAAGCGAAAGATACACGAGTTGGGGCATTTTCACTCTGTTGTACGCTGTTGACATCAAGTACACAATCTGCACAAGCCTTGGTTCAACGATCCTGAAACATTCGTGCAACCGCCCTACTGAGGGCCCATCACCTTGGTCACTATCCTGAACCTCCTCGTCCCCCTAGAATCGGAACATGACTTTGGAGTCACTCCTCCTGAGCCGAGACCCGGAAATAGTGCGGGTGATCCGGCCCACTTTGGAAAAGCTTTCGATTGACGTGGAAGTTTGCCACGATGCACGGGCCGGTTCAGACATTCTCATTTCGGACAAATTCGACGCAGTAATTGTCGATTGCGACGATCTGACGGGAGGTCTTGCTTTGCTGCAAGGGCTGCGCAACACTCCCAGCAACAAGAACTCGGTCGCGTTCGCGATTCTGAACGGCAAGCGGACGACAACGCAGGATGCCTTTGGTATGGGCGCGAACTTCGTGCTCCAGAAACCGATCAGCAGCCTGAATGCATCGCGCTGCTTTCATGCCGCGCTGAACTTCATGCTCAAAGAGCGGCGGCGCTATTTCCGTCAGCCGGTAAAGATGCAGGTTAAAGTCGTTCTCGAGGGCAAGGCACTCGCGGCGACGAGCACCAATATCAGCGAGGGCGGCATCGCGCTGTTACTGCGCGAAGCGATGCCGAAAGGTGCGACTCCGCATCTGAAGTTCACGCTTCCCGAAAGCACTATTCAGATGGACGTCGAAGCCGAAGTCGCCTGGGCTGACATGAAAGGTCTTGCCGGACTCCGGTTTCACAATATGGCCAAGTCCGCTCAAGCCCAGTTGGAAGAGTGGCTCGACGACCGCATGGAAGAGGAATTCCCGGGATCTAAAGACCGGCTGGCTGAGTCCGGTTCACTCCAGTAGCCTTTCCCGATTCTCGAAACCCCGTAAGCAGGACGAACCTTCCTTTGGACTTGCGCGCTTTCACCTTCATCCGCAAGCTTCTGAATTGGGGGGAAACCGCATGCTGAGCCAAGAATTCCGCATTGCCAAAATAGAAAAGACCTTGCGCTGGTTTGAAGATGACATTCCTCTATTGAACATGCGTGTTAAGGACTTATCCAAGGAACGGCAGGAATCTGCGCGAAGCTTTATTGCGGCGATGATTGCTCAGACGCGAGCCGAGTTGGAACGACTGCAGCAAGAGCAGCCGAATGACGCAAATGATTCCATCGTATGTCCCTGCGAGCCGGCCGACTAGCGCAGTTCAGAGATTGGTGCCATCCAAGGCCCATGCCTTATGTCTCTCGGAGCGAGAATTTCCTCCTGTGGCAGTTTGTCCAAAGGTAGAGGCTTCGACCCTTCGACTGCGCTCAGGGCAGGCTTCCGCTCAGCATGACAACGCCGAGGGTATCAGACCGACATTACTGAAGAGAGGAACCGGCGGCAGCGTGGGCGTGGCCGGCGTGTTCGCGGTCTCCGGGCTCTTCCTCCTGCGTGACCTCATCCCACAGGCTCTTATCGCGCAAAATGCGTGAGACCAGTGCGGTGTGCATAGCGTGACCCGCACGGTCAGCGACCACCTTGCCGAGCACCTGCTTGCCGAACAATGCCAAGTCGCCCACGAGGTCGAGGATTTTGTGACGAACAAATTCGTCAGAAAAACGCAGCGGGCCGTTTTCAATTCCATCACGCGTGAGAACAATGCAATTGTCCCGCGAGGCGCCGCGGATCAAGCCCATGTTGCGCATCGCCTGCTCATCCGCGCGGGAGCCGAAGGTGCGGGCCGGGGCAATGTGCTTGAGATAGCTTCCATTGCTTAATTCCACCTGGAAGGTCTCTTTCCCGATGAGTGGATGAGGAAAGTTGATGCAGTACGAAACCGAATAGGAATCCGCAGGGTATACGGCGATGAACTTGTTGCCCTCGCGCATCTCCACTTCGCGGCGAATCTTGAGGTACTTGCGGGCCCGGCGTTGCTTCCGGATCCCGACTCGGCGGATCATCTCGACGAATGGTTGGGCGCTACCATCAAGGATGGGAAGTTCCAAATTATCAAGTTCGACGACGGCGTTGTCGATGCCAAGCCCGATAAATGCCGAGAGCACGTGCTCCGTCGTGGAGATGAGCACGCCTTTCTTCATCAGGCTTGTAGCGTAGCTGACACGAGCAACGTTGCGGCTGACCGCTTCGATCTCAAAGTCGTCCAGGTCGGTGCGACGAAAAACAATCCCCGTTCCGGAGGGTGCCGGGAGGATCCGCATGGAAACTGGCGCACCACTATGCAAGCCAATGCCGCTACACGCCGCAGCAGCACGAATTGTCTGCTCGTAGATCAGAACGAAACTCTGGTGAAAAGACAGACTACAGTGTTGCCCGGAAAACTGTCTGTGGCAAAAAAGACACAGTTCGTGGTGCGCCGAACGACTTCCCGAGAGTAAAGCGCTCCAGCCAATGGTCTCGTATCTGCCAATAAAATAAGCAGTTACAAACTGCGGCGCTCAACGTTTTCCCGACTTGCCGGTTTTGTTGGGGTTGTAGCCGGAATTAGGGTCGAACATGGTGGGGTCGAGGTTCTGGTTGATGGTCACAGAATTGAGGAAGCGCTGGTTCGACATGTCTCCATTGAAGAAACGGGTAACGCTGTAGGGAGCCATGATCCCCGATACAGGTTTGTAATTATCATAAACTTCCTCTTCCAGGTTCTTCTGCTTATCGACCGGATCCCGCCATTCGAAGGACTTTTTGATGGGCAGGTGCGAGTCGATGTCGAAGTAGAGAGTCACGCTCTCATTCTGTGTGTTGATCATCGTCACCTGGAGGGCGGGATGTTGCGCGGCAATGGCATTGCCCTCGAACAAGAGCACCACGCCGGGATCGTTCAACCATAGTCGCAATACGCGCTCGAGCGAGTACTTGCGGCGGCGGAGATAGTCGTCAAGATCCTTCTGCTCCACCGGGCGAGGACCTTTGTAGGTGATCTCGTATCCTTTATCCCCGACAAAGACCTGTGCGATATCGCGCTCCTTGGTGAATTCGATTCTGTCTTTGTCTGGGAATTCGGTAAATCTCCAGAACTGACCTCCGCCGCCAGTGGGCGTGCCATGATGAAATCCGTAGGTGCGTCCTTGCTGTTCCTGGTCGCGGATGGTAAGCCAAGTCTGCCCGCCCAACGCCTCGATGCCCTGCTCGATGATGGCTTTCGCCTTATCTGAATTCTGCAGTGCTTCCTTATCGAGCGTGATCGGGGGAGCGGATGAGTTCTTCGAACCTTTCGAAGGCGATACGGCGGTATTCTGCGATTGCGCCCAGACCAGTGGCCATGCCGAGCACACCAACACCATCGTGGCAAAGAACAGTTTCATTCGATTCAGGGATGGATCACGCGATTAGAATTGTAGCGTCTTCTGTGGGCTTTTCGCTCCGGACTATGCGTGCTCCTCTCCTCTGTTAGATGCAGGAAACGCTGGAAAAGCAGGCTTGAGCAGGGGATTTTCAGTTCTCGCCGGACCCGTTGGCCGCCTCGCTGTGACGTACAGCCAGGCAGGAGGGCGACTCTAACCCGCCAAAACCGCGCCTCCATTCACGTTGCACACTTCTCCTGTGATGAAACTGGCATACGGAGTACACAGGAACAGCACGGGAGCCGCGATCTCGTCGGGTTTGCCCACGCGTCCGAGCGGAATCGTGCGGAGGATCTGCTCTCCGGTTTTCGGGTCTTTGAGAGCGTCAGCGCTCATGTCGGTGTCAACCCAGCCAGGCGCAACGCAATTCACGTAGATTCCGGATGAGGCAAGTTCGGTGGACAATCCTTTCACCATGCTGATTAGCGCGCCTTTCGTCGCCGAGTAATCGCAATGATAGGCCTCGCCCCGTTGTCCGCTGGTCGAACTGATCAAGACAATGTGCCCTGCCGGGGCGTTGGTCCGCGGCTGAGCTTTCATCTGCGCGACGGTATGCTTTACGAGGCCGAACACGCCATCCAGATTGATCGACCGCGTGGAGCGCCACTGCTCATCAGACATGCGCTCGATGGGAACGTCCTGGGCGGGCCATACGCCGTGGTTCGCGATGAGGATGTCCAGGCGACCAAAATGCGCGACGGTCTGCGCGACCAGCTGACGGGCCGCTTCCGGATGATTCAGGTCGGAGGCGATCGGGAAACAAACGTTGGTACCGCACTCTGTCGCCAACGCCTCGGCCTGCGCGCGTGCGCTGCGGTAGCTGAACGCAACCTTCGCGTCGGCCGCGATGAACATGCGGACGATGGCGGCACCAATGCCGCGCGAGCCGCCGGAAACGAGAGCCACTTTACCTGCGAGTGAGAGAGAAATCGACATGACCGAATAGGCTACCGCAACCGAAGCATAGAGAACGAGTGATCGGTGGATCCGCGATCCGAGATCAGCACTCAGCCGTGGAGTAGATCAATTACTTGCCGAAGAAAGACAACGTTGTCTTAACAAATTGCGCAGTTGCATCCAGGAATACAGGACCATGGCTGCCATTCGGGACGACCCAGAGGGCCGAGCGTGGAATCGCGCGATACATCTGGACGGCCATTTCTACAGGGTAGAGAAAATCGCGGTCACCATACACGATCAACGTTGAGGCCTGAATTCTGCTCAAGGACTCCGCAGTGAAGTTCATGTCGTCATAGCTGTCTTTCATCCCGCGCTGCCATTCCCAGAGAGCGATGATCTGATCGTCACCGAGTTTATGGCACTTGCGCATGGACTCCCACTCGCGAGCGGGTTGGTTTTCGATCGAAACCTGACGCATGATCGCGCGCGCCTGCTCGGGGAAGTACATGGTCGCGCTGACGACAACCATCGCCTCGATGCGCTCCGGTTGCATGGTCGCCATGTGCAGAAGAATGTTGCCACCCATGCTGACTCCGATGGCTTTGCACCGGTCAATCTTCAAACGATCGAGCAAGGCCAGCACGTCGGCGGCACACTGGCGGTGCGTGATAGTCCGGGTGGGATTGTTCGAGCGGCCATGACCGCGGGCATCCGGGGCAACGAGGGTGAATTGATGAACGAACTCCTCACGCCCAACATACGTCCAGTCTTCGTGGCAACCTCCGCCCCCATGGAGAAGCAGCAGGGGCTCGCCGCTGCCGTCTATCTCGTAGAACATTTCGATGCCGTTGAGCGCAACCGTTTCTGTCGTCATGGGTCGCATTTTGCGGATCGCGTGGGAAAGAAACAATCTGTTTTGTCTGCGTGATATCATCTACGATCCACTCGCAGCCGGAGAATCTTCCGGCAAGCAAGCAAAAATAACTTCGGCAGGGTTCCAACATTCAGGGATGTAGCTCAGATTCCTGGGCTCGAGGATGTACGCTCAGCCTTGAGCCCCCGGATCAGGAGGCGCACGAGCATGCCGTCGAAACGTGTGCCGGCCATTTTGGACACTTCGTCGAGCGCCTGATCGGGTGTGCGGGCCGCGGAGAATGACTGTTCGGTCACCATGTTGGCGTAGGCATCCGCCAAGGCGATAATGCGGGCCCACAGCGGGATTTGTTCTCCGCGAAAACCGTCCGGGTATCCGGTACCGTCAAAGCGCTGATGATGATGTTCGATGGCCTCGCGCACCATGTCGGAGTGCGGAAGCGTCGCGACGATCTCTGCGCCGATATGAGGATGCAGTTTCAACTGGAAAAATTCTTCGTCGTTGAGTGGGCCGGGCTTGTTGAGAATCTGTTCCGTAACGAAGATCTTTCCGACGTCGTGAACCCGAGCCGCAAAAACAAGATCGGCAGTTTCATCGGCGGAAAGACCCAGGGCCCGGGCCATCACTTCGGTGTATCGGGCCACCAGATCGCCATGGCCGGCGGTCGTCAATTCGCGGGACTCAGCCGCTCGACTCAGGGTCTCGATGGCTTCGCGCAACAGTTGAACCTGACATTCTTCGCCGCCACACAGCTTGTACAACGTGGAGGTTAGTTCCTCGAGCTGTTCGGGACCAGTACGTTCCCGCTGAAGGAAACCCTCGATATACGCTGAAATCTGCTGGCGCTGGCGGGCGAAGTCCTGGCCTTCGACGAATTCCTGGGCGGTGGAGACGAGGTTCCCGCCGGACCGTTTCGAGACGTACATGCCGGCATCAGCGACGCGGATGATGTCTTCGATGGAGAACCCATGCATCGGAAAGCAGGCCACACCGAAGCTGCCGGTGATGTGATGCTCGGCAAGCATGGGATCGGTGGCAAGCCACTGCCGGAGCCGCTCGGCGAGCACCTGGGCTTGTTCAGGCCCGGTTTCGGGCATGAGCACGATGAATTCGTCGCCGCCGTAGCGGGCGACTACGTTCGACTGGCGCGATTTCTGTTCCAGCAGGCGTCCGACGCGCGCCAGCACCAGGTCGCCCTCGAAATGGCCCAATGTGTCGTTGACTTCCTTGAACTTGTCGAGGTCAATGAGCACCACAGAAAAAGGCCGTCCCGAACGTGACGCGCGCTTCCACTCGGCCGACAGGGCTTCCCAGAAGAAACGCCGTGTTTTGATTCCGGTGAGTCCATCGGTAATGGACTGCTGCTGCAGCTTCTGGAAGTGAAAGGCATTGTGCAATGCGGTAGCCAACAAGTCCGCCAGCGTATTGAGAATCAGCACATCCTGGGGCGTGAAGGCATTCTCGTTCCGGCTTTCGACATTCAAAACACCGAGAAGTGATTCACCATATGTGATCGGGATGCATAGGACAGCGCGGGAATCAGGAAGAATCCCTGTGAGGTTGCCCGGCAGAGCGTTCTGCACCAGCGCGCGTTCACCGGTGCGCGCGACCCGGCCCAATATTCCGGCTCCGAGGGGAATGCGCCTGCCCATGGCGTGAGCCGTCGAGCCTGCTTCCGCCTTAATTTCGACTTCCTTGGTACCCTTGTCCAGCAGACCGATTCCGATGTGATCGAAGCTGAAGTTTTTCTGGATCTCGCTCGCGATCTGGCTGAGCATGTGAACCGGATCGTCGCTGGAAATCGCAGTCCGCGAGATGTTATTGAGGAACGCCAGCTGCCGCGAGCGGCGTTGCTCGTCGGCGAACAGCCTGGCATTTTCGACTGCGACTGACACCTGTCCCGCCGCGGTGACCAGTACATCGAGATCGCGCTGCTCGAATACAAACTCACGATCGGGATTCATGGCTACCATGATCCCGGAAGCCTTGTTCCCCATAAAGATCGGCACCGCGATCAGGCATTTGGCTGGACGCTTCGGAACGTGCGTGATGCCGAGGCGCTGACGCGCGGCTTCCAGATCGGAGCGAATCAGAAGAGGCTCGGCGGTCCGTATGACATATTCAGTGAAAGCATTCCGCAGCTCCCGGCTGCGCTTGGGCAGCACGCGGTTGTCGCGGACTTCCAGTTCGAACCGGATCTCCTCCGACTCCTGAAAGGCGATGTAGAAATGGCTGGTGTCGAAGATTTGGCCTAGCTCGACTTGAATAGTGCGCAGAATTTCGTCCTGATCCAACCGGGAGCTGATCGCCTTCCCGATCTCGGTCAGCAATTCGTACTCTTTGGTTCGGCGATAGGCATCATGGCTCAATACGTAGTTTTCGAGGGTGAGACCAAGCTGCAAGGCCAAGCCCACCATCAGGCGAGGACCGGATGAGCCGAAGGCGCGCCGTTCGGCATGGGGAAAGAGAATGACGCCGAAGTTATGGTCACGGGTCTGCAGGTTGACGGCCGTGAGATGACGCACCTTTGCCTCGGCGAGAATTCGTTTGAATTCGGCGAACGTTCCCTGCGAGCCGACGGGCAGTGGCTCGGTCATCTCGCCTAGATCGTGCACGGTGTAAATGCCGCTGTTGCGAAACGCCAGGTCCGAGATGTACTCGCCGGCACCATTCACTTCAAGGGCTTCCAGAAAGCCGGGTGGGAAGTTCTGTTGCACGGAAGGCAGTACTCCGCGCCAACGTTCACTGATCACAATCGCCGCGCAGTCGATGGGAATTGCCGTTCGCAGCCGTTCGAGCGCGGCTTGCATATTCGGCACCAAGTCTTCGGCAAAGAGCAGGCGGCGCGGATCTGCGCCCAGGGTTGAGAGCGCGAGCGTGTTCTCCTGTACCGCATTGCGCTGGTTCTCGAACAGGACCATCACCATGGCGATACCCAGCAACATCTGCGGAACCGGACCAAAGAGCCGGCTGGCGTTGCCAAACATCTCCATCCAGGGATTCTGGATTTGACCGACTCCCATCAGCACACCCCAAAGAGCCAGCGCAAAAGCGAGGACCTGGAAGGCGAGGGATCCGCGCTTGTGGCCGTTCAGGTAAAACACGGCGGAGGAGTACAGCAAAATCGCGGCAAGGCCGATTCCAAGCTGGATGGCCGGTTGGACGTCGGGACGAAATACGCCGTAGACGATATGGCCGTGCAGAGTGAGGAGGGCAAGGATCACTCCACCAGCCCCAACCGCTGCGTCGTACCAGCGGAACTGCGACGGACCACGCATCAAGCGCGTGGAAATGAATATGCAGAGGGCCATCGCCACGAGGAAAAGCTGGCTGATGAAAAATGCTACCGAAGATGAAGGAAAAGTATCGAGAACGTAGTGCAGGGAGTATGCAGCCCAGGCCAGCTGCCACGCGCGGAAGTAGGGCTGCCGGCTCTGCTCGTGCAGATATGTGAACACGAGAAAGAGCAGGACCGAGACGAATCCCGGGACTACAGCCGTAGTGATGACGACACTATTCATAGGGTCGGCGGCGCATTTCTGGCCAGATTCGCCGGCTCTCTCTTCGGGAGGAAACTTGCACCCATGGTTTCACAACCGGGCGACAGAACTCAACAGGATTTAAGTACATGCCAGCTTTGGAGTTCCTTTCTGATCAGGGGGTTGCACTCCCGGAGCGGTCGAAAACCGGCTCCGCCTCCTAAATCGACCGATCTTGACTTTGCGCCGGGCCCCGTCCGCGCAACGCGAGGGGCGTGCGCGGGAGAGGGAGAAGAGAAGGCGCAAGCTTGTGTAAACGCCGACAAAGCAGTTGGCTTGCGGTTTGCCCGTCACTCGGGCGCAATCGCGCAATTCTCGGGGACCGAGGCTTATCCAACAGTTGGATTCAGGATGGCACTGGTGGAAGGAGGCCTAGCGAGTTCGGGCATTGAGCGCTTGCCGCGTGGCTTCGAGGGTGTTGATAAGCGATTCTTTTGGAAGCTTTTGGATGATTGGTTCAATTGCCCATCCCAAGCCAAATGGCACGTCACGCGTAAGCGATATGGCCCGGCACTCGACTACCGCTCCTTTATCACGCTCCTCGAATTGCCAATAGGAATACAAGCGCCACAAGAAGCCGTAACCAGTATCAGGCTGCAAGATCTGCTCGCTTTGACTTCCAGCGTTTTCCACTTCTGCAATTCGGGTGGTAAATGAGCGGCACGTCCAGCGGCTTCGATCCACCGGACGATAGCGCACCTCATGATCGGTATCGAGGACCACGGTGATGATCTTCTTCTTCAGGAGCCGCAAGTATATTTGAAAGTCGTTGCCTTCACGCCGAATCAGCTTCGAATTAATCACTTCCGGTTTGTAGATGTTCTTGTGGTTATCATAGTCCTGGACCACCGCAAATATCTCTGGGATAGTCGAACCAGGAATGAATGCGGCGGCGATCCAGTCGTGAATCAGACCAGTCGCAACTTTTACCGGACCTCGTCCAGACCAAAACTGCGCCACGATCTGCCCTCGACTCACTTTCTGAGCCCGCTCCGGCTGCTGCTGAGACCATAGGAATGTCGCGGTGCCCTGCAAAGCCTGCTCCATTTTCCTCTCTGCCTCGAAAATGTAAGCATCAAAAGCTTCCAGGGTCTGCGAGTCGAGTTGCAAGGGTTTTGCAGTTTGCGTCATAGCCGGACCTATTTGAGGATCTTGATGCGTGACTCCATTTAGCACGAGAGATGACGACATCTACACGCTAATCTTTATTGTGCAATTTCGCAGTCTCACGTACAGTAATGCAGCCTTGAATGAGAAGAACCAACAGCACAGTCAGATCCTGCAATTCTCCGATTCGCACAGACGAATACAAGGAAGCCAACCTTCCCATCTTAGGCGAGGTGCTGTTTGCGGCCGAACTGGTTCTGTTGCATGCCGCACCTTTGTACTACGGTTTAGGAATACCGCATGGCGATAATTCGGCTGTCGTTCTCATCCCTGGTTTTCTTTGCCCCGATGCATATTTAGCCCCGTTACATCAGTGGTTGGCGCGAATCGGGTACGAACCCTTCTTTTCAAGAATAGGTCTTAACAGCGAGTGTCCGAATCTCCTGATCCGGCAACAACTGAATGAAACCATTGAGAAGGCCCTGGCCCAATCCGGACGCAGGGTTCATCTGATCGGCCACAGCCTGGGGGGCATCATCGCCCGTGCGATTGCGGCCCAACGGCCGGCGGACATTGCTTCCGTCATCACATTGGGGGCGCCGTTCCGGGGGACGGTCGCCCACTCCAGCATCCTTCATGCCGCCAAGATGGTTCGACGCCGCATTCTTGTAAAGCACGGCAGCGATGTGCTTCCAGAATGCTATACCGGGCATTGCACATGTGATTTTCTGGATTCTTTGCGGCACTCAATGCCCGGAGCGGTAGCAGAAACCGCGATTTACAGCGAGGGTGACGGAGTAGTCGACTGGCGATACTGCAAAACAGATCGCCCTGAAGCGGACGTCTTAGTCTCAGGAACGCACATCGGACTTGTTTATAACGCATCCGTCTATGGCGTCATTGCCGAGCGCCTGGCTCGAGCGACCTCCGGAGCGAGGAGACGAACCGTAAAAGGTGAGCCTTTGTAAAGGGAACCGGCTCCGACTATCCCTGGATATCCGGAGGAATAACCGACGGCTTCGTTTCCCGCATGGCTTTTGATTCCCGCATTTCCAATTCCTCTTGCCGCCGCTGGGTAGCCTCGATGGGATCAATTCCTGGCTTCTGATCGGTTCTCTCAATGAAGTAGCGCCAGCCCTCGTAGTGATCTGACGAGTCTTGGCAAGCTTCGAGCTTCTCCAAAGTTGACTCAGCGAGTTGCTTGCCTTTGACCACTTCAACCACTCCGGCCGAGCGGTAGGTCCGGACGTTGTGCCGGATGATGGCGTAGGAAGCGCTAAGTTCGTCGCGTGTCAAAGAGAATCCATAAGATGCTAGCCTCAAGGTTGACTGTGCAGCCAATGCCCAAGATGGGGCTTGCGTTTCAAATTCTGTGACGCCTGTGTCCTCGCGATGAATCGCGAGTCGAGTCATGCTCTGGCTTCGGGCGAGCTTCGTTCAATCTCATCGCCCGGTCATTTAGAACAAAGCCATTCAAAGATTTGATCGCAGTTCTGGCCTCCGCTGGGTTCGTCATCTCAACGAAGGCCAAACCGCGAGGTCCGTTAGTGTCACGGTCCTTCACGATCGTAACGGTCTCAACCGAGCCGTAGGCCGCGAAGAGATCTTTCAATAAAACCTCGGTGGTTGTGGGATCCAGGTTCCGAACAAAGATGTTTATCACAATTGTCTCAAATTTCTTAATGAAAGCCCCAACTCCGCACAAAAGGAAAAGAGGCGATCTCTTCTCGATCTCGCCTCTTCGAAGTAGTCGGCAGCTTAGAGTGCCCGCACGTTTTCCGCTTGCCAGCCTTTTGGTCCTTTGGTGACATCGAATTGCACCGTCTGGCCCTCCTGCAAGCTCCTAAAGCCTCCCGCCTGGATGGCGGAGAAGTGCACGAAAACGTCTTCGCCCGATTGACGGCTAATAAAACCGTAGCCTTTGGCGTCGTTGAACCACTTTACTGTTCCTTGTTCCATGTGTTGTACTTTTGTTCCTTTGTGATAGTTACGCTGGAGGGACTCGGAAGAAAAACTGCGCAGGTTCCTTGCTGATGAAGCGAGAGCTGCTCACGACCGATTCGGTCTAACGCACGTGGCCATGGTACGTGCAATTTACACATTTAGCAAGCTAAAAGACGACGATGCGATTGGGCCCGTGACTGGCGATCGCGATGTTTCGGCACAATGAGCGCGAAGCGGGTATACTAAAGACACCTTAACCTCGAAGACACGTCATCCAAGCACTTTACGCCTTCGCGATTGAGAGATCGAGAGGCGCTCTTATTGCATCAACATTTCTCCTCTTATGGCTCAATTGTTGCCATAACTACCAACGCTTTTCGCGGCGTGGTTGATGCTGTTCTGATTGCCAACAATGCAGTTGTCTCAAGCACTCAAGGAAAGTTGTGATCAACCGCTGGTTTGCCACCAGCCCCTATAACAGGAGTTAAACATGTCCGCACGCAATGGCGACAAGTCCAGGTTCCACCGGATGCGCAAGGAGAAGATCGCTCGACGGCAGCGAACCCACGAATTGCTAAAGAGGGGCATCACAGGAGGGAAATCGGTGGATGTGTCAGCCCGCAGGCCGCGGCCGGTGTCGGCATGAACATTCCACTGGTTGCATTACCGCTTTCCGCGCCAATTCCCGATACAGTCAAAAGGAAGCGAGTGCTGCTGATCGACACCTCGCATGCGAAGCGCGATTTGCGTGCCGAGGTCCTGCGGAAGCTCGGGATGTACGTCGATAGCGCCGCCGACATCACAGAAGCGCTCTCATGGTGGCGGCCCGCCCTATACGACCTTGTGTTGATCAATGTGGAACGAGGAAGTGGCCAACGGGACAAGTTTTGCGACCGTGTTCGTGGCGCGACCCCACCACAGCGACTCGCCTTCCTGGTCGGCCAACCAGAATATCTCGTAGATTCGCCCAACGCAGATCAGGAATTGCTGATGGAGCGCGGAGACGAACCGGCGGCCATTGTGAGTGCGAAGATCGCTCTTCCTGCCGATCCGGGAAACTCGACTCAGCGCTGGGGCATTCTGGAGGCTTCGCGGCGAATCTCAGCAGTCCGCTCCGCGTCCGTTGCTCGTAGCACAGCCATGCGCTCCCTGCCCCCTCCGCCACGGGATTCCGAAGGACGCCCATCGAAACCAACACCATCGACCCTGGACGACTTACTGAGAGAGGAAATGCGATGAAGAACCTTTACGTTGGGAATTTGCCCCATAGCACGACCGAAGCCGAACTGCGAAATCTCTTCGAGGTGCACGGCGCGGTGGAAAAGATCACACTGGTGACCGATCGGGATACGGGTCGCTCGCGTGGGTTCGGGTTTGTGGAAATGATCAATGCCAGTGAAGCCGACAAAGCCATCGCGGCGCTCAACGGAACTGATCTTGGCGGACGTACGCTGACGATTAACGAGGCCAAACCTAAATCGGACCGTCCCCGGAGTGGTGGCCATCGTTTTGGTGGTGGAGGCGGCCGCGGGCGTGACGACTATCGCGGCCATCCCCGTCAGCCGCGCGAGCCGCGCTGGTAGTTGAGCGGACAGAGTGTGTTCAGGCTACACATGCCTGTCGACGGGGAACAGACATCTCAAAGGGGGTACGTATGGCAAGAGGCCAATCGACGTTCACAAAGCGTCAGAAGGAACAAGCACGGCAACAGAGACAGCGGGACAAGGCAGAGCGCAAGAATCAGCGAAAACAGGAGAGGGCTCCTGCTGGTAGCGTTGACGAAATGGCCGAACTTCGCGAGCACGCTGCAGAGCAGGCAGCTTTGTTCGACATCGGCTCAGAAGAAGCGGACCCTACGGAGAAATCCATCCCTCTCTCAGCGGGACCGAGTAGCTGAGGCTTGAAGGTCTGGGATTCGGCTACTCCTGCAGCCAAATGACGATTACGAGAGGTCGTTAGAAATCCGCATCGCGTTAATTCAGGAGGGTGAGCGTGGCAGAAATCCGATTACAAGAGGGCGAATCCTTAGAGAATGCGCTCCGTCGATTTAAACGCAAGGTTCAATCAGAAGACATCATTCGAGAAGTCAAACGTCACTCATACTACTTGAAGCCGGGTGAAAGGCGTCGAGTGAAACAGGCATTGGCGCGGAAGCGTGCTCGGAAAAAGATTCGAAGGGAAGGTTCCGTTGCCAAAGACTCGCATCGCAATAATGCATGAACCTGCTGAGTGGCGTCTGCAAGTTGGCGGAGCACGTTCGACATCTGTCAGTTCAACGCCGGGAAATCGGTAATAATTGATGGACTGCCGCACGTTGGCTACGCGCAACATAGGCGTGAGACAAGCGGCCCTTGGTTCATGGCGAATGATTTTTTGTTCGGAGCCAGTGGCAACCTACTCAGCGGGATTCTCGATCTCCGAAAGCTGGATCAGCCGTCGATTCCCCATTGACGTAACTTTCGCGATTGCGCTCGGCGGACTCAAGGCCAGATAAGCAGCAAAACGATGTCGCGGGACTGGGGGCAAACCTCTCTGCCCGCCGACTCTGACGTAACATCCGACCCACACACAAGCTCGCCGGACGGCAAATCTGGGATCGATAGTGCCCTGCTCGATTCCCCATTGAGCGATCGCCACGACCGATCACTTCCCATCCGTCCCGTGCTTGACGATATCTTTTGGCGGCCCGTACCATCGAAAGTTCGGTCATGTCTAACGCCTCCAGCTCTTCGTCCCAAGGAAATCTGCGGGTGCGTTTCGCGCCATCGCCCACCGGCTTTCTCCATGTGGGCAGCGCGCGAACCTTCATTTTCAACTGGTTATTTGCCCGCCGGAATGGGGGGACGATGATCCTTCGGCTCGACGACACCGATGTGGAGCGGAACACGGAAGCCTCGGTCAATTCCATCTTCGAAGGCCTGAAGTGGCTCGGCCTTGGCTGGGACGAGGAGTACAAACAGTCCCAGCGAGGCGCGTTGCACCGGGCCATGGCGGAGGCGATCTTTCAGAAAGAGTTGGCGTACCGCGATTTCACTCCTGCGCACGGTGGCGACAGCGAAAAGTCGGGCGCGCAAGGAACGTGGTTGTTCAACTCCGGGATGCGCGATATGTCCCGCGCCGAGAGCGACCGCCGCGCTGCCTCGGGCGAGCCCTTCGCGTTGCGATTCCGCGTGCCGCGTGAGGCCGGGCAGGTCGTGCGTTTCACCGACGCCGTCTATGGCGAGCAAATGAAGGATGGGGCAGACATCGAAGACTTCGCCCTGCTGCGGTCCGACGGCATGCCGACATATCACCTGGCTTCATGCGCCGACGATGCCGACCTGCGCATCAGCCACATCATTCGGGGACAGGATCATCTCTCGAATACGTTCAAGCATGTGCTCATCTTCGAGGCCGCCGGACACGAGCCACCGCAGTTTGCGCATCTTCCGTTGCTGGTTGCGCCGGATGGAACCAAGCTTTCCAAGCGCCGGCACGGGCCGGTCGTAAGTGTGACGACGTATCGGGACGCCGGCTTTCTTCCAGAAGCCTTTATCAATTTCTTGTGCCTGCTTGGCTGGTCACCAAAAGACGACCGCACCAAGATGAGCCGCGACGAATTAGTCGAAATCTTTTCGCTGGAAGGGATTAACCGCGCAAACGCGGTTGTGAATTTCAAGGAACCTGCGGCTACGCCCGAAGAAACTTTCGATCCCAAGGCCGTGTGGCTGAACGCCGAGCACATCCGCGGATTGGCGGTCGAGGATCTCTGTCGGCGATTGCTGCCGATCGTGCGAGACGAGTATACGAACGTTACGGTAGAGAAAATGCTGCAGGTGACGCCACTGATCCAGGAGCGCATCAAGCTGCTGCGCGACGTGCTAACAGCCGCGGACTTCTTTTTTCTTGACCAACTGCCTCCGTATGATCCTGCCGAACTCGTGCCGCAGAAGGGAGACGCGGCCATGGCAAAAAAGGCACTTGTGAAGGCGAGAGCCGTGCTTGCTCATGTGGAATTCACGCATGACCCGCTCGATCAGGCACTGCGGGCTGCGGCTCAGGAACTCGGCATGAAAGCCGGACAGATGTTTCAACCCATTCGTGTGGCAGTCTGTGGGCGGAAGAACGCGCCTCCGCTGTTTGAGACGCTGGAAGTACTCGGGAAAGAAGTCACTCTCGCAAGGATTGAACAGGCCTTGAACATGCTAGAACCGGTCTAGATCCGATTCTTCAGAAGTTGGTGACTCACAGGTAGGTCTGGACTTTCCACGATTTTGTGCTATTGTTCCTTGCGCCCAAGGATTTTCCCCTTACTTCGGCTGACTCGGGATCCCAGACTAGCCCTGAGCACGCGTTGACATTCTGGCACTACCCCCCCCCGGGCCGCGAACCTGTGGCCGTCTGTACTGTCGACGCAATCGCGCAAATCGGCCCTGCGACAACCGGGGCGCACTATCCGCTCGAGGAGCGAACATGCCCAAGCTAACGATCAGACCATCGTCGGTTTTGCTGACTTCCGGCCAGGCCGCCACGTTCGAAGCCGTGGATGAGAAGGATAATGCCGTTGCCGTTTCGTGGGATCTGAGTCCCGCGATTGGATCTTTGTCGTTTCCGAAAGCTCCGCCTTTACCGAACGTGCCTGGGGCTGGCGCCACTCAAGCCGCGCCCGCGATCGGATCTCCATCGGCCACATACATCGCTCCCTTGGGTGCAAGTTCGCAGATGGTTTCGATCATTGCGAATAGTACGGAGGCATCCGGGAGCGCCACGATTTGCCTGACGGCGGATGCGATGTCGATCATCCCCGTAAAGGTTGAACTGAAGCCCAATCAACAGCAGCAGTTCGTCGCGATCGTGGCGGGCGTTCACGCCCCGCCGCAGCCCCCCGTTGATAACGAGCCGGCGACGTCGCCGCCAGCCCCTCTGGTCAAGTGGGTGCTGAGTCCGCCATTCGGGACTCTGGATGACCACGGTCTTTACACCGCCCCAGCGGAGGTACCGGACACGGCGACGGTCAGTATCACCGCGGCCAGCGAGACCACCGGGAAGCAGGCCACCGCAACCGTCAACCTGACTTCTCCCCCATGGACGGGCCGAGGCGTGCAGTTTCTTGCCGCTTACCTGCTTCTGGTTTTTACCCTCGTATTTTTCATTATTGGGCTCTGGCCGCCCGCCTTGCCCAGCGCCGAGATGGCGAAAGCGGATCGCATAGAAGCGGAAGACAGGTTGCGGCAGAAGAACGACGATCTGGATAAAACCGAGGCAATGTGGGCTCAACAGGAGCGGAAATCCCAAGACCCTGCGCCCGCCAACTCCGGGGGAGCTCGACCTGCTCTGGTTAGTGATGCTGGCGGGGTGCCTGGGTACATTTCTACACACCTCGCAGTCGTTTTCCGACTATGTGGGAAATCGCACCATCAAGAGCAACTGGGCCTGGTGGTATTA